>CEOP01034258.1_pt1 | contig 10102 bp, 6 predicted proteins | sample 361301 | NCBI WGS metagenome assembly CEOP01 (sample SAMEA2619548, study PRJEB7988) | marine metagenome | biome: marine biome (ENVO:00000447); feature: deep chlorophyll maximum layer (ENVO:xxxxxxxx); material: "saline water (ENVO:00002010), including plankton (ENVO:xxxxxxxx)" | depth 55 m
AATAAAGGAAAATAAAACATTACAACTAAAGGATGTTCATCTAGCTTCGTAGACTGCCTAACAAGCACGTACGCAAGGCCAGTTAAAAAACTACCTGTTATAGCGATAAATACACTGCTAAGATCAATCTCTGTGTAACCTATTAAAAAAGGGAAGCCAAGGACAGCATATACACCAAACAACCCCAGTAATATTGCTCCAATTATATTTTTATTTAATGGCTCTGAAATAATAAATGCTGCAATTAAAGCAGTAAAAATAGGAAAAAGGTATTGGATTACTGTTGCTTCTGAAAGTGGAAACCTTTTAATTGACTCATATACAAGAAACAAAGCGATAGTACCGGTTATGCCCCTAGCAATAAGTAATTTTTTATGATTACCAAATGGGCTAATTTTTTCTCGAAAGATCAATAAAACAGTGAATACGAGAGTAACTACGCCGCGAACAAAAACAATTTGAATGGTAGGTAATGAATGTCCTGCAAATTTTACAAAAACAGACATAAAACAAAAGCTTACTGCACTTAAAGCCATATAAGTAAATCCAGGCGAAAGCGGAGAAAAAGTAGCAATATGAGTAATAATCTTTTTTGTATCCATTTATTATAAAATAAAAAATTTTATTATGTTATTTATGGATGCGTGTATTCTTTCCAAGCTAGAAAACCACCTTCCATATTAAAGGCATTAAAATCATTTTTGATTAATAAATCAGTTGCGATCTCAGACCGTCGCCCGCTTCTGCAATAAACAATAATGTCATTTTTTTTAAAATCTTCTAACTCAACTATTTTTTTTTCAAGATAGTTGAGGGGTATGAGCCTGGCATTTTTTATTCTTCCTTCAGTAACAAACTCTTGGCGAGTTCTAACATCTAGAAACAAAACACCTTTTTCACCAAGCCTATCATGCGCGTATTGGACAGAGATGTTTCGATCTGCTTCGCAACCAGTAAATACAGTAAATATAAAAAGATAGAAAATATTTTTTTTAATCATCATTTATAAATATCCTAACACACTTAAAATTATTCCTAATCCCACCCCTGACAATATGATACCTAATGGCACTACCCAAGACTGGCCACCATGTTCATCTGTCAGCTCTTTTTCTGATTTATCGCTAATTAAAAAATGACCATCTTTTTCATAAGTGATAGTGGCAGTAACTTGCTCTTTAAACTCAACCTCTAATTCATTAATAGGCCTAGCATTACCAATAATATATAATTGGTCATTTGGCTCTAAATAAGTTGTCCTGCAGCGCATATTTCGTTTTCCGCCAAACCATCCTTTATATTTAACATTTTTTTTATCACAATATTGCCGAACCTTTAAAGGTAAGCTATCAGAAAAAAAAAATGCCGTTTCATACTCACTATCTCTTTTTACGTTACTCATATCTGCTTTATTAGATTGTACAAGTACCGAACCTGTATCATCGCTTAATACAAAAGGAATGCTCTCGCTTGCTTTATGCCGGGTAACCCATCTATGATTTTTACCCCTTTTTACATGCTCTTCAATATGAACAGACCAATGCACGCAGTCCTTATTATCGAATGGGTCTTTTAACAAATCATCTGCAGAATTAATCTTACCTTTCAACTCCACTAAACCCATAGCAACAGAACGCATTTTTGATGTGGGGATATTCTCAAATAACCTCTTTTTTTTTAAATTTTTTAGGCTATTATAAAATATCAATAGACCGGCAATAAGAAGAAAAAATCCGACACCAAGACCATCATCATTATTACTGCCACAGGTCATAAAAACATCTACCTGTTTATAATGATTTACATCTAATAATTTAATGAGCAGATTAGAAATAATATTCGTTGCTATAACAGTCTGAATAATAGCAATTGGATTATGTTTATTAATAATTGGTAATACCTTTGAATGATTTAGTACATAAATTTACAGCTCATTTTTTTTACTATCACTTAAAGTTGAATTATAAAAGTAATCAACTAGCTTAATTGATTATATATGTTAAAAATATTACGAAATCGAACATTCCTCTTATTTTTTTTAGGTAACATTATTTCATTGATCGGTTTCGGGTTTAACTTAATCGCAATTAGCTGGCTCGTTCTCGAAGAAACGAAATCAGAATTTGCACTTGGAAAGATAATGGCTCTAGCAACACTGCCAGGATTATTACTTGCGCTAATTGCGGGAATCATCATTGATAAAGTCAATAGAAAATGGCTGTTAGTAAATCTAGATATTTTTAGACTGATAATTGTTTCAGTGTTTATTTATTTACTAAATACAAACGGATTTAGTTTGTCTATTTTATATCCAGTTGCTATGCTAATGGGGCTAGGAAACTCTTTATTCTGGCCAACTGCTCAGGCTTTTGTTCAGGAATTAGTTGATGATGAAAATTATTTCTCTGCAAACGCTCTACTTTCTGCCAGTTATCAAGTAGGATCTCTATTAGGCGCTGGGCTCGGTGGATTTATTGTCCATATGCATGGACCAATTTCGGCACTATATTTTAATGCGATTGCCTATTTTTTATCAGGAGTGTTTATCGCTCTAGCACCATTTACCAGCAATCATTCCGAAAAAGAGTCCGAAGGCATATTCACTGCTCTTTCGAAAGGATTTATTTTTCTAAAAGATAAGACAGGGGTCCTATTCCTAGGATTAACCACTATATTATCAGACATAGCAATATGGGGAGCACTGAGCGTACTAACCATAACTATATCAAAAGAAATCTTTTTAAAAGGTAGTTGGGGTTATGGCCTAATGGATGGTATGTACGGCTTCGGTGCGCTATTATCTACAGTTGCCATTGCCAGAACAATTGCAATCATCGGAAGAAAAAAAGCACTCATAATATGCTATAGTGTGGCAGGTATAAGTTGCTTTATTTCACCACTAATGTCAACAATCTATATCGCTGGAATTGCCTATTTTTTTATGGGATTTCATAACAATGCTGCTAGAATAATTGTCCGTACTCTTTTCATGGAAATCATTCCAAATCGCATTATGGGAAGGGTACAGACAATTTTTGGTGTTTATACGAGAATAATGATGCTCTCAAGCGCTCTTATAGCAGGATGGGTCACTGAAAAATATGACCCATATATTGGAATGAGCTTCGCAAGCGCACATTATATGATAGCATTGATTGGGGTCATTATCATTATCTCTTTTCATAAATTAAAAGATGAAATTTTTAAGAAAATTATATAATGCCAGAACTACCTGAAGTACAGACCGTCGCCGATCATATAAGACCTGATCTTATTGGTAAATACATTTTAGGAATAGAGCCGTTATGGACAAAAACTTTAGATAATTTTTCATCTGATGATCTAAATGGTAAACATCAAATAATGAATGTCAGTAGACGTGCAAAATTTATTATTATTGAATTAGAAAATTTCATCTTAGCTATCCACTTGAGAATGACCGGGAAACTGTATTTTTTAAAAGAAGATATACTCCCAAAGCATACTCGAGTAATTTTTCAACTTGAAAATTATAATGATCTTATTTTCGAGGATACAAGGAAATTTGGAAGGATATATCTATATAATGATCTATCAGAAATTAACAAGAGGCATGGTCCAGAGCCTTTAGGGAAAATATTTACCCCAGACTGGCTATTAGAAAATCTAAAAACAAAAAAAAGAAATATAAAAGCACTCCTTCTAGATCAGTCTTTTCTTTCTGGATTAGGGAATATTTATGTAGATGAAAGTCTATGGGAAAGTGGTATCCACCCGAACTCAATATCCTGCGCTATACCTAAAACCAAAGTATTAAGACTGCACTACAACATACAAAAAATACTAATAGAAGCGATCGCACAACTTGGAACAACATTTATAAATTTTAGTTTTCTTAATGGTAAGTCAGGTAACTACTCGAATAAGCTCAAAATTTTTGGGAGACAGGAGTTGCCTTGCGAAAAATGTAACAAAACAATAAAAAAAATAAAAGTATGTGGAAGAGGAACACATATATGCCCTATTTGCCAGAAGATCTATAAACCAAGGCTCTCATAAACAATATGTTTACATACTTGGTAAAGGTTACTTTATCATTAAAATCTTTTGATTAAAAATTTGAGTTCCGTTATTTAATACTACAAAATACAATCCAGATGGCGAAGACATACCTTTCATATCTAGACCATTCCAATAATAATGATTTTCTCCTGATTTAATTTCTAATGACTTACGCATAAAAACTATTTTACCAGCGACATCAAAAATTTTTATTTCTCCCAAAAAATCATTTTTTGACTTTACGAAAAATGTAATTCTTGAATTGAATGGATTTGGATAAGCTTTAAACAGCAAGAAATTTTCTGGATAAACAATAGTTTCTGGCGCATCATTTGATAATTGAACATTGTTATTGATATAAATAGCTGCATTTTTTGCAGAGATTGTATACTCACCATAATTACCATCTCCGGTGTATAAAGTATCATTAGGATTAATGGCATTATACCAATATCCAGCTGATATAAAAGGGACATCTACGATATTGTGGTCGTTAGATGAAAAGTTAGCAATTACCACCACTTGATCGTTATTACCCTCTGGCCTCTCATCTTGATATCCATAAACAATAACTCTTTGATTTTCATATCTGTATAAATCAAAAAATGTTCCTTCTGAAAAAGCTGGATTTGATTTTCTGAGTGCAATTAATTTTTTATAAAATTGAAAATGCTCTTGACCTTCTGCTGTTTCAAGTTCCTCCCAATCAACTGGCCTATAACTAAGTTTTTCTTCATCCCAATTCCCATTACCATTGCTATCAGTCCAACCAGATTTAAACCCAAATTCCTGCCCTTGCCATAACATCGGTATTCCTAATGATGTAAAAAGAACAGTCGCATAAAACTGATCTCTTTCCCTTGCCTGATCAATCGTAAAATTATTGAAATTAACCATTTCTTGAATAACAGATTGTTCGTCATGACTAATCATAAATTTTACTGCCTGAGTCCTATCATCATAAGGATTACCGCCCCAATTATTATACTCGTGCAGCTCAACCACTTGTCTCATAAAATCAGTTGCACTATTGTTATTATGATGAATGTCATTTTTAATAATATCATGAAAACTATCATGCCAGCCAGAGCTTAAATCTGAATTTTCTATTAATTCAATGTTAGCTGGAAGATGTTCTGCAATCTGATAAATAGTTGAATCATAATCATACAGCGTTGAAGTCCAACTAAGAAGTCCATATTCTGGCTGCTGATTATCCCACCCAAGATGAGCTGCAGCATCAAACCGAAATCCGTCTACTCTATATTCATCAACCCAAATCCTATTTACCTTGTTAATATAATCGATGGTTTTTGAATTAAAGTGATCTAAGTCTAGCATTCCCCAAGACTCAGGTGCCTCATTTGGATTCATTTCCTCATAATGTTTAATATAAGGATTAAGATTATAATCAGGTTGAACCGTCCATATAGGACTCGTTGACCTTATATGATTCCACACTAAATCTAATATTATTGCTATGCCCCGAGAATGAGCTTCATCTATTAATTTTTTAAAATCCTCAGGGGTACCATAGTTAGATTCTAAGGCAGACATTACCTGTGGGTCATACCCCCATGAATGTGTTCCAGGAAATTCAGTTATCGGCATCAACTCAATAGCATTAATACCTAATGATTTCAAATAATCAAGCTTGTCAATAATATCCTGAAAACCTCCCTGTCCATTTCCTTTTGATGAAAAATCATCTACATGCAGTTCGTAAATAATTAACGTATCTAAAGATGGCCTAACATAGTCTGTTGTTTCCCATTGATAATCATCTGCTGTTGTAACACCACCTGGACCTATTTCTATTCTTGTTTTTCCATTTGCAATTCTTCTTGAAAAAGGGTCAGGCATTCTATTGCCGTTCAATAACAAATACTCATAATCATACTGTCCTACTGGTAAAGACAAACTTGTCCACCAAGTATCAATTCTAGTTGGATCTTTTTTAAGTATTATTGCATCAGATGCTAAGCCAGTTTCACCAGGAGCAGTGATAATCATCTGCAATACTGGTTGAGATGGTGCATAAATAGCAACATACATAGTCCCATCTATCCAAGTTGGTCCGAGGTCAATATTCTCTGGCATTTCCTGCTCGATGATTTCCAAAGATGACTGGTCATACGCAACATGCGACTGTCCATCTATTGTAACCTCAATTTTATAAGACTCAAACAAAGACCTAGGTGGATCTATTGAAGCATAAAATACATTGTTTTCATAAATGTAGTCTTCTGTTAAGAAATTATCTTCACCAATAGAATAGCTAATATATTCAACATTGCCATTGGATGCTATTCCTAGACTTAGACCGTCTACTGTCCCTTCATTATTTAAATGACGTGCAGGCTGAAAAAATAGTGGATCTACAATATTTAATATCGAATTATCATAACCATCATTAGTGGTTTCAGGATTCAATGGATCTGGTATCCAAGAATTATTTATCCCTGATTCATCATAATGAAAGTGAAATTTGTATAAATACTGACTCCCAACATCAAGGCTATAAGTCCTCTGATAAGAATCAGTATTATCAATAAAATTCATAATTGATGGAGCAGAGGGATTTATGGTTCCATTTGAATTTGGCCCCCAATCATTTACTGACCCACTAGGCATTGTCCCTGGAACAAAAATTCGGACAAACTCTTCATTCGGTTTTTTAATATATCTAAAGGTTACATCAAGATTTTGCCCAATAACGGTTGATGCTTTTATCAATAAAATAGGTATTATGCAAAGAAATGTATATCTTAGATTAATCAAAGTATATCTTTTGTTAGATTCTGAAAGACCACGTAATTTTAATATTAGTTTAAAAAAAATATCGAACCAGTAATTATTCACTCTAAGCAGAGTTACTGATTTTAATTAATATTTAACGAAAATTTTTATACAAATTACTAAAATGAATTATTTAAAATATTCTATAATTATTATAAGCCTATTAATTATAAATATTCTAAATGCTGGCACCACAGGAAAAATTTCTGGTACAGTTACAAACGCAGATAATAATGATCCGCTAGTAGGCTGTAATATCATCATTGAATCCACAGGTATGGGATCCTCAACAAATATCAATGGGGAATATTTTATTATTAATATTCCTCCAGGGAAATACACAGTAATTGCTTCTATGATAGGCTATAAACAAGTTAAGATTAAAAATGTAACCATATCCTCTGATTTTACTACTCCAATTAGTCTTGAACTTCAAACAGAAGCAGTTTCTGGAGAAGCAGTAACCGTATATGCTAGCCAAAATAAAATTGTAAAAGATCTGACATCTTCAACTTCTATAATTAGCTCTGAAGATTTTGACATATTACCTGTTACAGAGATATCTGAAGTTTTAGAAATACAGGCAGGATATGTTGACGGCCATCTAAGGGGAGGCAGATCTGGCGAAGTATCATATTGGATTGATGGAATAGCTGTTACTGATGCATACAATGGTAATGCGGCAACGTCCATTAATAAAAACTCCATCGAAGAAATGCAGGTTATTTCAGGTGCCTTTAATGCTGAGTACGGTCATGCCATGAGCGGAATTGTAAATATTATAACCAAAGATGGCTCAAACAAGACAGGGGGGTATCTTTCAAGCTATACAGGCGATTTTGTTTCAAACCAATCATCCTTGTTCCAAAATATATCTAATATAAATCCATTAAGTACAAGAAATTTAGACATCAGTATTAATGGACCACTGATTAAGGACAAATTATTTTATTTCGCCAATGCTAGGACTGTACGCTATGAAGGGCCATACTCTGGTAAAAAAGTTTTTAACCATGATAATGTTTCATATTTTGATTCTACTGGCTCTTTTGTTATATCTAAGCCAACGATTTTAAATGGAGACACAATATACCCAGGGTATGGAAATAATAATTATGTTCCAATGGATTGGAATGAACACAATTATTTCCAATTAAAGTTTCTCTATAAATTTTCACCACTCACAAGAATTAGATTCACTAGAATTAATGATCATATACTATCTCAATATTATGACAGAATGTATAAATACAACCCTGAAGGTGCATTACATCACTATGATGATTCTGCTACAAATATATTCCAAATAACGAAAAATTTTAATCAGAATACTTTCATTAATCTTGGCATAACTAGTTATAAAAAAACATACAAACATTCTGCTTTTGAAGAACTGAATAAATATGTTCATCAAGAGGTATATACAAGTAGGCCATATAGCTTTCTTACAGGAGGAAATAATAGCAGCTATTTCAAACGAGAAACAAAATCCACAATAATAAAATCAGATATCACCAGCCAGGTAAAAAACAATCTAATTAAAATTGGATTAGAAAGCCGTCAACATCAAATTGATTACTATTCATCATCATACCAACCATCTATTGACCAAATATCATTTAATCCATTATCAGATACGCCTTTCTTGTTAGATCCAACACTACCAAATGATACGACGATTTACTCTAGTAAATTTACTTTTGAGCCTGTTGAACTAAGCATGTATATACAAGATAAAATTGAATTAAAAGATTTAATCATTAATGTCGGAATGCGATTAGATTATTTTGCTCCAAAAGGAAATTTATTATCTGACCCTTCAGACCCAAGTATTTATAATCCTATTAAACCAATTAATAGATATATTGACACTAATGAAAATGGTATACAGGATCCAGGAGAGCTTTCTATTTCTAGCGATCAGCGATCAGAATATTGGTATACTAATACTAGTAATAAATACAAAATAAGTCCAAGGTTTGGAATTTCATTCCCGATTAGTGATGCAGGTGTTTTTCATTTTTCTTATGGACATTTTTTTCAAATGCCACGATTTGAATTACTATACATGAATCCTGATTTTGACCTAAGTCAATCTACTGGCAATTCTGGGGTTGTGGGGAATGCTGATCTCCAGCCAGAAAAAACGATAAGTGCAGAGATCGGTTTGCAACAACAATTAAATAGAAACTATATTCTTAATATTACATGTTATTTTCGAGATATTCGAGATTTGACCGGAACTAGATCCTCAGAAATCGAAATGTTTGGAGGTTCTTCTTCTTATAGCAAACTAGAGAACTCTGACTTTGCCTTTGTTAAAGGCCTTGTCTTTTCTTTAGATTATGATAATAGAAATGGAATTTTTGGTACACTAGATTATACACTGCAAAGCGCTGTCGGTACCGCATCGGATCCATTCCAAGCTCAAAATGCTATTTCAAATAATCAACTACCAGAAATACAGATAGTACCGCTGGACTGGGACCAAACACACACACTAAATGCTACGCTTGGATTATCCAAACCATCTTTAGGAAACTTATCAATGATAGCTCGATTTGGCAGTGGTCTTCCATATACACCTGAAAGCTCGATAGATATTTCTTCTTTATTATATAATTCATCACGAAAACCAGTTACCCACTCAGTTGACCTTAGGGCATCAAGAGACATAACATTTAATAAATATAAAATTAATTTATTTTTAAGGATAAAAAACTTATTTGACCATCTAAACGAGAATATTGTCTACAATGACTCTGGAGAAGCAGGCTATACGAGAAAATTAGGAATTGCCGAATCTCAAAACACAGATGAAGCAATAAATACATTAGATGATTGGTTTAAAAACGAAACTTTTTATTCTAACCCAAGAAGAGTTGAGATTGGATTTGATATCAAATTTTAAAAATATAATCATCATATTTGTCACTTTTTCTTTTATTGTTGCACAAAACCCTTCTGGAAGAGAGTACAGAAGAACAGCAATTCACAATGGGAACCAGGTAAAAACAGTATTCGGGAATTGGGGTGTTATTGGGCAACCAGCTCAAAAAGGTCCTCGAGGAGCATGGAAAAATCCTAACAACGGCTATATTGGTGATGTAAGTCCACTAATTGGTGCAGAGGTTAATACAATTGACACCTCTGGTTCAGCTGTTACCTTTCACTCTGTTTTAATACCTCCTGTTGACAGGCCAACATCAACAGGGATGGAAGATTCTCCTACAGGAAAAACATGGACAATGGAGCCAGTTTC
>CEOP01083064.1_pt1 | contig 10101 bp, 6 predicted proteins | sample 361301 | NCBI WGS metagenome assembly CEOP01 (sample SAMEA2619548, study PRJEB7988) | marine metagenome | biome: marine biome (ENVO:00000447); feature: deep chlorophyll maximum layer (ENVO:xxxxxxxx); material: "saline water (ENVO:00002010), including plankton (ENVO:xxxxxxxx)" | depth 55 m
GGTATCTCGCACGAATATTTGCAAAAGAAAAGATTTCCGGATACAATTTAGGGTTACTATTTTTAATTAAAATGCCTTTATACTTATAGGGTTTAGGGTATCTGCTCTATAGAGGTTATTTTCAGTTTTTTGCCCAAATCGCAGTTATTTTTAAAGAGTTTTTGTGTTATAAAACCCTAAAAACCCTAAAAAAATGTGTTTAAAAAAATAACTCTTTGTAACGAAAATGAAGCCCACAGATGACAAAAAAATAATGAAATTAAAAAACAAGTATTGTACGGGTACCAGTGGCAATTACGAAAAGGTAGAAATTGGTATTTTTAAAGTCTGATCTAATAGCTGATTACCTGGAGAATGAAATTGATGTGGTTCTATGATGGATAGGGTTTCATTCGTCTACTTTATAATGTTTTTTAAAACTGTTACTTTATACCTCAAGTTTTGAGTGGCTGCTTCGGAAAACATTCTATCTTTAGTATATTGTTCTTGTAGCCTTCTCGCCTCATCTTGAATTTGAGGTAAACTAATTGTTTCACTATTTGTATATTTGGAATATTTCGTTGCAAATACTTTATGGTATTTCCCAAACTGGTCTACCTCAGGCTTATGGTTCGAAACTACTAATTCCTCCATGTTTTGAATACCCGGAGCTGAATTGATATAAGACGTATCATTGTCGAGAAAGCCTCTTTGAGCTGTCTTCAAGTTTCCTTGAACAGTTAGAGTAGAGTTTGTCAGTGCGTGGCGAACTTCGTCGGGCAACTCAGAATCAAAATTCATATCTGAAACTATTTCAATTTGGTTTTTTAAATGAGCATCAATCCGTGCTCGCCTGATTTCAATGGTATATTCTCGCCAGCTTCTTTCGTTAAAACCATAGTTGAAGTATGCCTCCTGTTCTACTCCGCGTACTCTCCATGGAAGCATATCTACATTATTGAGATCTAGGTCAAAGATACCCCCATGTCCCAAGTGTAAGAATTCTTTGTACTCTTCTGGTGGAATAAATCGTGATCCCCCAGATCCCCCAGGCAGAATGCGCTGACCCTTTGAGTTGAAGCGAGCAAGTGGTGGTTGGCCATTAAACGTGTTCCATCTTCCATCTGGCAGCTGGGCGGGTGGATTATTTTCTTGAACTTTGGGTTTACCGGGAGGCGCCTTAGGTAACGGAATAAGTCCTGTACCTTTCGATCCTACTCCTGAATCCTTTATTTATTTTTTATTAGTTCTTACTTCAAAAGTTGAAAAATCGTACCTTCTCATGTTTAGTTGAAATATCACCATATAGCTTAAAGAAAGAAACAGTACTCAAATGTTGGTTTAAGAATAACGCATTGCCTTACCTCACTGTACATTTTGTTCTCGGATTCGTATTCACGTGAATCGTCATCATTTTCACCAAGGAAAAAAGTTGCAGGATCGGTCATGAAAAACTTTCTATCTGTAATACGAAATCATGATACACTAACTAACACGGCAAAAGATGCGTTATCTGTATTTGAAATATTCACCTCAAAATGCGTCAAAGGTCTACACACAAAAAAACACTTCTTGTGCGACGAAGCTCAAAATTCTCGTATACGACGGAATTGCCAAAATGTCAGGCTCTGAAGCCGCATAAACACGAATAAAGGACTTCGTGAGACTCTTTTGCACAACTGTAATGTAGCTTGAATATGACAAGAGCGCAAACACGATTCTTGAAAAGTAATCAATCTCGATAATACTAGACGTCGTCCGCCGTTTAGCTAACAGCAATATTTTTGCAATATTTCCGCGTGGCTTGATACGTGTTTTTTTCATCTCGTAGACAGACTCAAAATATTCTGTACGAGCACGAATCTAAAAAAATTTGACGTACCCGGGTACGTACGTATGGTCCATACCATACATGTAACGTATACGTAAGTAAATTTGACGTGTAAGTAATCAAAATTTAAACGAAGCAAAGTCTTCAGAGCGAACAAAGACTACAGAAGTGTTATCAGAGGAGACCTGTGTATCAAGTTAGCCTTATGTATGCTAATTTCCGCTTGTCTACACAGAATAACTTGAAAAGTTGCTTTAAGCAGCTGAAGACACCTTCCAAGCGTCTTCATGTTCAGGTTTTGTCGTCATCTTTGCAAATGTTTTTTATATGCTTTTTTTCAAGCAGGTTTTTGCAAAAGGAAAGCAACGAAATCGTAGAGGCTCTAATCCAAAGCAAGGTGGCTCTGTGTAAGTGTAATTTTGAGTTGAATTTCCGAAAGTTTGACGTTTAATAATATAGAGAACAATTCTTACCACCCATTGATCCAGATAATGAACAATTTGTAATTTATGTCCGGTCAAAAAAAGGTTTGAAAACGTGGTTTCCTCTCAATGTAGTCACAGGAGGTTCTACTGCTAATACTTTAGTGAAAGGATTAGACAGTAATTTATCGAAAGATGTATTCTTCTCTTCTTTATTGCCAGTTTTCTCACATTTTCTTGCAGTTGGCTCTGAAATCGCTGGCAAACAATATCGGCCAGGCTTTATATAAAGAGCAAGTTCAGCTAGAGGAAATGGTCAGAAAAATGCCAATGTTGAGAAGTGCGAGAGAGCTCGAGTATGGATTTAGTGTCTTGGACAAAAAGAATCCCAACACTATGTTCAAACCTTCAGACAAGGACGTTTTCGTTATTCCACCAGAGGAAGAGACAAGAATGCCAGCTCAGGAAGCAGCAGCAGGTCTTAAAAAAATTGGAGATAACTTCAAAAATTTATTTGACGGGGTAAACTAAAATTTGAATTCAAAGCGCGAGTTCTCTCCTAGTCACTAAGTATGCGCATAGATTGTGATGTCTCTATAAGAATACTTATTCCTATCCAGCGCTATTTTTTTTTTCTTGTTCTATTTTGATACATTAATATCAGTGCTAGTAAGTATGTTTTTCTTCAGTCTTCAGTGAAAAGGAATGCCTCGGCATCATATTTGCCTCCTGCTCTGAATAGCCATGGTTGTGCAGGATGGAGTACGCAATTTGAACACGCACTGAATACTTTTGAACGACTATCTTTCATTATTTTCAATGGTCTTATTGCCACATTTGACAATACATCTGCTATGAAGAAACTAAAAATCTGAACTGATGAGTCATTCAATTCAAGAGAGAAAAATGGATAAATCATGTGAAATTCTACCGATATCACACCACAGCTAAATGATAGTGCACGCTCTGCTTTGCTCGACTGCTCAATATTATACCAATATAATTTACCGTTGTCACACCCTACCAAAATGTAGTCACCTTGTGGGTGTACATCCAAAGTGGTTATACGAGTTGATTCAAATGCAAATTTGCGTAAAACTTGCTGAATTTTGAGATCATATATTACCATAAACTTCATGGAAGCAACCAAAATGTATGGTTTGCAAGGATGAAAAATAATTTTTGAAATATTGTTATTTCCTTCTATGGTTAGTTTTTGTGATGTTCTTTTCGAAATCTGGTGGACACATATCTCGTTTATGTTGGATCCATACGCGCAAAGGAAATCACCCTTATGATGCCAAGATACACCGCTCAGATGAAACGGACTCGAAACACTCAACGCTGTTTTACTTAAGTTCATCCAGCTGTACGGAATTCTATTTAAGTGTCCAAAAGAAGTATTTTCCACCACTTTTTCAGTACCAATTTCTATTAGACTGTCATTGAATCGAGATTTCAAAGTATCCATCAAGTCTACAAAATAAAGAATATTAAATACATGGAAAGAAATTAAATATCTTTCTTTCTGGGGGCACCATGTCATACTCGAAACCGGCGTCACTGTTTTGATCATATGAAGGCATCTTCCAGTGGACAAACTCCAGATTCGAACTGTGCTATCGCATGCAGAGGACGCTAATAAACTTCCAGACGGATGTACACTAATCGCATTTATTGCCTTTTCATGTCCAACAAACTTCATCGTTAGTTGAGAAGGAAAAAGAGGCTTCACATCAAGTGCTTTCAAGTCTTGTATTATGTCAGATACTTTTATATCCATTTTAGTTCTTTGAACTCTAGGACACAGATAAAGATCCAGACATCTACCAAACTGGTCCTTGAGGAAGTGTTTATACACGGGTACACGGCGCAATGTACCCATATTTGAAATGTCAATTGTATTGCCCAGGTATTCAAGAGGTGCATTGTATGAATCTTCATGACCCCCAAGTTTTGTACGGGGAGCTCTAAGTGCTCCCCTATCAGGATTTACTGACTGCTCAATACCATTCCAAAGTAATCTTAGATTAGGAGCTATCTTGGGTAGTCTTGATATCTCAGGGTTTTTACGAATAGTTCTCAAAATATTAATGACATGTTTGGATTCCCACTTTGAAGCTAGAAAGCGGCGTTTTGGCTCATTACCCCGAGTAATTTCGATTTTGGAAGACTCCATGTGAGCGTCCATAGCAATATCATTCATAAGTACACCCGTGCATAGATTACGAATAAACTTTATTTCATTTGAAGATAGGTGGATACCAGCACCGAGCTTTTTGTCGACGAGTTGTCTCCAACTATCACTTCTGTCTAATTTCTGTAAAAGCTTATCGAGAGAGTCAACCCTATTCTGTCTGTCTAGTTTTCGTCCGAGTAATGAATAACCGACGTGACTCTCATCGCGATACCATTCATCCGGAACGCCACCAGTGGTGTTGGAATTCAATATTGGATCGAACTCCATTTATCACTGGTTTACGAAGGGACAGTTCTACGGTTCACTGGAAGCACTTCCTTCCGTATCGCTTCAAAGGAGAAAAATAGTCCTTTTACGGGTAGTTGTAAGTTATGCGTGTTATACCTTTTTTTCCTGTCCACCAGCTCGAAAACGTAAAAGAAGGAGCTATGGTCGTTCACTTATAAAGCTAAATTTTAGAAAAGTTTTCATAAAAAAAAACTTTTTCCGTACCAGTACCACTGGTACCCGGGTACCATACTACTGAGGAAGTTTAATATTACTATAATATACTACCATGGGAGTTTCAGACAGACAAATCGTAGGCAATGGTGTCGGAATAGGTGTGAACTTTAAATTTCTCCTTTTTGAGTCACATTCATTTTCCTTACAAAGGTGCCGGGATTGGTTGTGGTTTCGGTTTGGGTTGGGGTTTCGGAGGTGTTTTTTTTTCAAACGTAGCTTTTCATCAACTTACATTTTCTTGAAAGGGAGTAACTTAGGCGTTCTTGGTTTAGGCGTTGGTGGAGGATGCGGAATAGGCATTGGCTTTGGCTGGGGGTACGGGGTAGGTTGGGGCAGCAAATATATTGATCAGAATATAAGTTTCAAAAAGTAGTTGTGTAGCAAGTCTAAAAAAGTTTATACATTCTTAACTTATTTTGCTAGAATTTGTAAGGCTTCTGCGGTCTTCCCGTGGAGAGATAAAACCGTCGATGCGATATGAGCTGGACTTAACCCTGCTTGCTCAAGTTGAAATTGATCAGATCCATGCTCAATGGGAACATCGGGGAGTAATAATGGCCGGACTTTCAAATTACTATCCAACAATCCATCAAGAGCCAGAAATTGAAGGACGTGTGAGGCGAAACCTCCTACTGACCCTTCCTCTACAGTGACCAAAATTGGATGTTCTTTTGCCAAGCGACGGATCAACTTTTCGTCCAAAGGCTTACAAAATCTTGCATCCGCAACTGTTACGCTAACACCGTACTCTTCAAGCATCTTGGCTGCTTTTAAACAATTGTTCGTCGGGGTTCCATATCCTAACAAACACGCGTGTGTGCCTTCTCGCAACACCTGCCCTTTTCCAACTTCCAGAGGAACACCTTTGTACCCAGGATTGCCGATTTTAACTCCTTCTGATTCTAAATCCAGGCCAATACTAGGGCCGCGTGGATACCGAAAACAAGATGGACAATCGTCAATTGCAAAAGAAGTTGCTATCATGTGGCATAGTTCTGCTTCATTCCTGGGTGCCATGACTACCATGTCAGGGAGACAAGCCATAAATGTGATATCATATGCACCTGCATGCGTAGGACCATCAGCACCTACTAAACCAGCGCGATCCATGGCAAAACGCACAGGTAATTTCTGGAGCGCAACATCGTGAACAACCTGATCAAATCCTCGCTGTAAAAAAGTTGAATAAATTGTGCACATTGGTTTCAATCCTTCCGCTGCTAAGCCGGCAGCAAAAGTGACAGCGTGTTGCTCGGCAATACCAACGTCAAAAGTACGCTCTGCAAAATATTTCTCGAAGTGATTGATTCCTGTTCCCCCCCCCATTGCAGCGTGTACTGCTACAATACTGTCATCAAGCATAGCTTCACCTACCATTGCATCTGCAAAAACTTGAGTATAAGTTGGAATGGTCGTGCTTGCCTTCTTTTGCTCCCCTGAAGCTAAGTCAAATTTCGACACTCCGTGATATTTATCCTGAGCTGATTCAGCAAACGAATAACCGCGGCCTTTCTCTGTCACAACATGAATGAGGACGGGACCAACACTCTTTGTTTCCTTCACTTCTTGCAAAATTGCAACTAAGTCATTTAGATTATGTCCGTCCACAGTTCCAATGTAATACAATCCAAGCTCCTCGAATAAGGTAGCACCTGAACCACTAATCATACCCCTGGCATATTCGTCAACCTTAGCTGTGACTTCCTGCACGGGAGTTGGCATCTGCTTCGTTATCGCTTTGGCAGACTCTCGGAGCTCACGAAGAGGTTTCGAGGACTGTAACCTAGCAAAAGTTGAAGATAAAGCTCCTACTGGATCTTGATTTAAACTATTATATTGTGTCGGTAATGATACTTGTTGATTGTCATTCAATATAATGATCATATTTGTATCAAGATAGCCCGCATTGTTCATCGCTTCATAAGCCATCCCACCTGTAATTGCACCATCTCCAATGACTGCAATAACTTGGTTCGATTTTCCCTGCATATCACGAGCTACTGCCATACCCAAACCAGCGGATATTGATGTGCTACTGTGACCTGCACCAAAGCAGTCAAACGGACTCTCACTTCGTTTTGTAAACGGGGATAAACCGTCTGTCTGTCTTATAGTATTCATACGATCTCTGCGTCCAGTGAGAATCTTGTGAGGGTAAGCTTGATGGCCTACATCCCATATGATCTTATCAGTTGGTTGATCAAAAACATAGTTCAGTGCGACTGTGAGCTCAATGACACCAAGACTTGATCCCAAATGACCGCCCGTTTGAGACACGTTGTAAATTAAGTCCGCTCTAAGTTCCTTGGCAACCTGTTCCAGTTGATCTGCGCTCAAGTTCTTGAGATGACTTGGAAAATTAATTGTATCCAAGAGAGGAGTGGCAGGCTTTGAAGATATGGCGCCATACCCTGCAATCCCCGGTATTTGACCTTCCTCCAATTCGGACAAGGCATCACTTTGTGAAACTCTAGTCGCCACGCTACGTTTAAATTTCAGTTTCCCATTTTTGATATGCGGATGCTTCGACGTTTTTTTATTAGAGGACGCTGAATAGTCTGAGTTTCTCAGTAGTGCTATTTTCATCCCCGATGCAGAACACTTCAGCATTGTTTCTGATTACTGAGGTATGATTTCGATTTTCGATTTTTTTTGTCTCACGTGCAGCGCGCGGAACACACTTCCCTGAATTCGACTTATCTAAAACTCCGTAAACAAAAGGAAATCGAAGAAAATATTTGTGGTCCGAATAATACTTTGACTTTTATCTTTTTGATCTTCTTCATTGATTTTTTCTTTCTTTCCAATCGAGACCCTAAATGTCATTATGTCATAAGGTTAAAAAAGGGAAAGGAGGTTGGGTGGTCAAATTCTGCAGTTCGAATGCAACGCAGAACCGATTTTTTCTGATCATGATAAAGAATTATCAATATGCTTTTAGTATAGAATCTTATTTTGGGAACTCAATTAGCAACCGATATCGTAAACGTGTTACATCTCCTTATCAACATGAGCTTAAAAGCTCCCTAAGTTTGATCACTCAAAATTTCACCAAATTGAATACGAAGTTACTCACAAGAAATGCAGATCACAGTTACGTGAAAAAAGCTAATGAGCGACAAAATATCTGCAATGTAACAAGTGATGGCGAGCGTTCTGTGTTTGTCAACGCAGCTGATGGTGAAAGTTCACTTGAACTTAAGGAATATAGTCCTCAGTTCTTACGTGTCAGAATGGGTGTATTCCTGAGTATACTCATTGGTTATTCTTGTTACTATTTAACGAGGAATAGTCTTACATTTACTGCTCCGGCAATGGTTGCTACAGCAAGCCTCGGATTGGATATCACTTCAATCGGAGTGATTACCTCCATTTTCCCGCTTTGCTATGGATGTAGCAAATTTATTAGTGGGGTAGTTGGGGATGCTTTGTCCCCCAGCGTTATGCTTGGGGGTGGTTTGGTTGCAACGGGTGTCATAAACATTATGTTTGGTGCTAGTTCAATATTACCTGTGTTTTGTGTGTTATGGGCTATGAATGGTATTTTACAAGGTTTTGGTGCACCAAGCTGTGCAAAAATTCTGACCTCCTGGTTTGCCTCAAAGGAAAGAGGAACATATTGGGGCATGTGGAATATTGCCCATAATTTAGGAGGCTTTACTGCTCCTATTCTGGCTGGAACTGCTGCTCGTACATATGGATGGAGCTGGGGGCTCTGGGCACCCGGTTTTATTGCGGTAATCGTTGGTGCTGTGATTATTCTCACTCTCAAAGACTCTCCAGAAGCCAAAGGATTTGAGCCTGTTGAAAATATATGCAACCACAAGGAAGCAAAAAAGCAAACTGAACAGATGGAACAAAAAATTAATTTATGGGAAAATTTACTTCATAATGTTCTTTCGAATCCATTTATTTGGGGACTTGCTTTCACATATTTTTGCGTTTATGTTGTTCGACAAGGAATTACCTCTTGGTCAGTTTTTTATTTAATAAAAGAGAAGGGTGTCGTAGATGCTGGTGCAGCAGCAGTACGTGTGTCTGGTCTTGAGCTCGGTGGCCTTATTGGAAGTCTATTGGCGGGCAGAATAAGTGATTGGTATATAGCGAGTTCAAATGGTGGAGCTGTTGGAAAGCGTATCCAAATAGTGATTGGATATCTTGTTGGAGTGGCTACCATGTTGTTATCATTTAGGGCAATCCCTGCAGGGACGCCATTTTTGCAAGCATTGATCGTATTTATGATTGGTTTTTTCCTGTATGGTCCTCAAATGCTAATTGGCTTATGTGGAGCTGAAATTGTTGGGCGCCGTTCAGTTGGTGCTAGTGAGGGCTTTCTTGGATGGATAGCTTATCTAGGCGCTGCAAATGCCGGTGTACCACTTTCTCTTCTCGTTCAACAATATGGATGGGATGCTTTTTTCCTTGCCTTAATTTGTGCTTGTGGAACTGGAATATTATTGCTAGCACCACTCGTGGGAGCAAAAAGTTATCTGCAGCGTCAAAATTAAAAATGTCTGAGAGCTATATATATATTTTTGTAGGCTTCAAGTGAGTCACGCAATACAATAGTGACTTATTACATACATGTGACTGAAGTCTTTTTCTTAAAAATGTATTTCATTTATCTACTATCTCAAAAGAAATATTTTGAGATGAATAATCATATGTATTGTGATCGATAGCATTCGTATCACTAAGTTCTAAACTAAAGAAATCCATCACATCAACATCCTATATTAAACAGTTATAATCTTTCTTTTTTAAATGTAACCCTGCTTACCTGAAAAAGTGGTCCTGCATGCCAAGTTCCCGTATTAAGCTTTACAATAGTTCCTCCTTGAGTTCAAATATTTAATTTAGAACGATTTTTACTCAATGTGTTACCAGTAACTTTGAAAGCCACGAGATCATCCAGTGATGGAGGATTATCAATGCAAAAATTAGCGCGAGCAACAACTATGTACCTGAAACACTTAGTAATAAGTTTTTCTTGATCTGTTTTGGTTTCTTTTGATTTACCATGGTGAATCTTGAACGGAAGCTAAGCACTGTGTGACTTGTTTGTGATATGTGATCTTATGGAAGTTTAATGTTCTTTCTTTCTTTCTAAATATATAATATCTCGGAGTCCCACGATTTATCTCAAGTTGAAGTTCCTACAAAAT
>CEOP01034114.1_pt1 | contig 10100 bp, 7 predicted proteins | sample 361301 | NCBI WGS metagenome assembly CEOP01 (sample SAMEA2619548, study PRJEB7988) | marine metagenome | biome: marine biome (ENVO:00000447); feature: deep chlorophyll maximum layer (ENVO:xxxxxxxx); material: "saline water (ENVO:00002010), including plankton (ENVO:xxxxxxxx)" | depth 55 m
GCTGATCTATATTCTGCCATCAAAGAATCCGGGGCTCAAAAAAATGGGAAAAAGATTCAGGCTGCCTCCTTTGACCTCAATCAATCCGGACTTAAAGTAGTTGCATCTCGCTCTCATCTCAACACCGAGACACAAGTATTTTTAGATGCCTTGATCAAACCCAAAATTCTATCTAAAGGCAGTTCCTTGAAGTTCCTAATGGTCGCAGAGGGCGAAGCACATTTATATCCCCGATTTGCCCCTACGATGGAATGGGATACCGCTGCCGCTCAAATCGTTCTCGAAGAGGCCGGGGGTAAGGTGATTATCCAAAACTCACAAACACCTATAAATTATAACAAAAAAAACTTGTTGAATCCCTATTTTTTAGCTCAGGGAATAGAAAAAAATTCTCATAAGTAAACTATTTCCCCATCCGTTCATCTGTAATATTGCCCATGTAAATAAATAGATGCCTGCTTTTTTTGATTTTTAATTAATTAAATTTGCTGCTTGCCAATAAAAGCATAACTATGCACAAATATTTCAGGATTTCTATAATTCTCTCTTTTGCTTTATTCATCGGGACCTGTAATCTAGAAACAGTGAACGCCCAAAGTATAGGAAAAGCTCAATCGGTGAAAGTTGACAATCTTTCTGATGATCAGATTCGCATTATGCTGCAGCGCGCCAAGAGTATGGGGTATTCAGATCAAAATATTGTACAATATGCAAGATCAGAAGGTTTGTCTGCCATGGAAATAAGCAAACTATCACGGAGAATAAACAAAATACGTGTTGAAGACAATAAGCGAAAATCAAGCCTCTCTGATTTTCAAGAAGAAAAAAAGAAAGAAGTATTAACCGATTATCTGACACAATTAGCTTTCGAGGAAGAACAAAAAAAAATGGAACTAGAAGATTTGCCGATAAATCAAAACTTTGGTTATAGCGTTTTTAACGACAAAACCAGGGAATTGAGTTTCGAAACCAACTTGAACTTTCCACCCCCACCTGATTATGTGCTCGGGGTCGGTGATGAAATTGTTATTGATATTTTTGGTGCCTCTGAATGGAATTATACAGAATCCATTCAGCCCAATGGTCAGCTTTTCCTCAGTAATGTAGGGCCTATTTATTTGAATGGGCTCACGTTAAAAGAAGCCCAAAAAAAAATAAAAACCCGACTTACTGGCGTTTATGTTGAATTATCTGGTGCTGCCCCCAGCACTTTTTTACAAGTATCAATAGGTATGATTCGAAATATCAGTATCAATGTTGTAGGTGAAGTAAACGTTCCTGGAACCTACACTATCAATGCTTTATCTACTGTGTTCAATGCTTTATATGCTGCCGGCGGACCAACTTTGATGGGGACCCTGAGAGATATAAAAGTGTACAGGCAAAGTGAGCAGATCGCTACAGTTGATATATATGACTTTTTATTGAACGGCAATTCGAACAGCAATGTACATCTCCAACATAATGATATGATCATTATCGGGCCTTATGAAAATAGAATTGAATTGCAAGGAGCTGTCAAACGTCCGGGATTCTATGAAACTCTGGGAAATGAAACTTTTGAGGATTTGCTTACTTATGCCAGTGGTTTCACCTCAAATGCCTATGAAAAAAGAATCAGTGTCATTCGTAATAAAGATGATTCAAAGCAAGTTTTAAACATATATAAAGAACAGTTCAAGGAATTCAACCTTCAAGATGGAGATGTTTTCAGCATAGGAGAAATTCAAAATAGATTCGAAAATCGAGTAATGATTAAAGGTGCCGTCTTCAGACCCGGGCCTTATGCTCTGACAGATGATTTAACCTTAAAAACGTTAATAGGTCTAGCAGATGGTTTAACCGGGGATGCCTTCACAGGACGGGCCTTGTTAACTAGAATGCATCCAGACTATAGCGTTGAGACCCTCACCTTAAATCTTAAAAAAATCCTAAGTGGTGAAATAGAAGATATAAAACTGCAAAAAGAAGATGTCCTTCAGATCAATTCTATTTATGATTTTGAAGAAGAGCAATTTGTCCGCATTACGGGCGAAGTAAATAATCCTGGTGTTTATCGCTTTTCTGATAACCTTTCCATGGAAGATTTGATTTTTCAAGCCAAAGGATTTAAGAAAGCAGCAATTGGAGGTACTGCTTTTATTTCAAGAAGACCTCTTCAACAGTCTGCCTATGCTCAAATCGAAACAGAACAGTTGGCGATAAATGATAATCTTGAAATATCTTCTAATGAATATCTCCTAAGACCCTTTGATCATATCACCATCAGAAAAAATCCCAATTATTTTGAAGAGAAATCTATCCAAATTTTAGGCCAAGTAAATTTACCTGGAACGTATCCTATTGAATCGGCTGATGAAAGAATTTCTGATATTATCGGCAGGGCCAATGGCCTCAACGAATTTGCCTATGCTTCAGGGGCGACCTTGATTCGAAAATCAGAATTTAACCGCAAAAGCAATGATCAACAAGAAAAAAAATCCAATATTTTGAATTTTTTAAATAACATGGATACTAGTCTATACAGTGAATCAGATTTGGTTATCATCAATAAAATTAATGAAGAATTGGATTATGATCAAAATAAATACAGCCCTAAAAATGAAAATTTATCAGCCCTTGCTCAAAGAAACAGAATTAAAGAAATCTCTAATAACAACTCCGATGCGGATTTTAATTTAAAAGAAGCTGAATCTATTGCCTTAGATTTGACTAAGATTTTATCAAAGCCAGGATCCGTTGATGATTTAATTTTGGAGGATGGTGATATTATCAATATTCCCAAAAAGTTGAGTACCGTAAGGGTAATGGGTAAGGTTTTGTATCCCAATACGATAGGGTTTGAATCCTCCAAGGGCCTCAAATATTATATCAATGAAGCAGGTGGCTTCAATAACAGGGCGAAGAAAAGACATACTTATGTCGTTTATGCCAATGGCAATGCGGCAAGAACCAACAGCTTTCTAGGCATAAAATCCTATCCTAAAATAGCTCCTGGTGCTGAAATTATTGTCCCTGAAAAACCCATTAAGATAGGGGTTAATACAGGAGATATTATTGCCATTTCAACTTCCTTAATAACCTCTTTGACCTTGATTGGCGTAACCTTACTAAATAACCCTTAATTGAACGATCCTAAATACATAGACGAAGAGCGCATCTCCTTCCGCGACTTCATTGATAAGGTCAAAGGCTTAATTCATTATCTCTTACTTCATTGGAAAAAAATAGTGTTGGGATCTTTGATCATTGCTTTTTTAAGAATTTCATATGAGATATTTAGAGATCCCATCTACACTGCAGAAACTACCTTCATCATTGAGGTAGGGGAAGGTGATATGTCTCAATTAGGATCCTTGGCTTCCGTTGTGGGTATTAATTTGAACGGTATTTCCGATGACAGTCAGCTCTTCGACACCGATCATATAGTCGAGCTCTACAAGTCCTATAAAATGTTAAAATTGGCATTTTTATCGCGCGCAGGTGATGCAGAGAGTGAACGATTGATCACGCGATTTGCTAGGGGGAAAAAATTACTAAAGCGATGGCATCGCGATGATGAACTAGAAAACTTCAGTTTTGAAATCGCAGAGACTGACATGGGTGTGAAGCATGATAGCCTTTTGATAGAGGTCATAGATGATTTCAAGAAAGAACAACTGATCATAGCCAAGCCCAATAGAAGACTTATGATCTTAAGTGTAAAGGTGGAAGATGATGATGCTCTTTTCGCTGAAAAATTCAATACCGTTTTGGTAAAAATTGTGAACCAATTTTACGAAAGTACAAGTACGAAGAAAACAGGTGAAAATCTAAAAATATTGCAAAGTCAAGCCGATAGTACACGTATTATTCTAGACCACTTACTTGATCAATTGGCTACAATATCTGAACTTCAACCCAATCCCAATCCCCTGTATTATACCAATCAAGTTCCTTTCCAAAAGCTACAAATTGACATCGAAGCATCTGCTGCAGTATATGAGGAAATTGTCAAAAATTTAGAGATGGCCAAAATCACACACCGCAATAAAAAGCCTTTAATACAAATTATAGATGAACCTGTCAGACCCCTTCAAATAGATAAATCTAAACCACTCAAGATGATCATCATTAGCAGTTTAATTGGAGGTCTTTCTATGCTACTTTTTTTCATATTAAACTACATGTGGAAAAAGTTAATGACAATTTCTTGAACCTCACATGGTCGCTATTATTTTAGTTAATTGGAAAAATTATGATGACACGAATGACTGTCTCAATTCCTTAAAACTAATTGATCAAACAAATGTATGCATCATTATTGTAGATAATGAGTCTAGGGCAGAAGATGCTAAAAAATTAAAAAATAATTATCCCAACATTATACTTATAGGAGAAGAGCAAAACTTGGGTTTTACAGGTGCATGTAATATTGGAATTAAAAAAGCACTTTGTCTTGATGCAAAATATGTGATGCTCTTAAATAATGACACTATAATAACTAAGAATTTCCTTAATCCTCTTTTAGCCACACTAAACTCAAGCCCTGAGATTGGAGCCGTACAACCTAAAATCTTATTTCATGACCGACCAAATAGGATTTGGAATGCTGGAGGCCGTATAATCCCTTTTAATACTTCAGCAAAAACCATTGGTTATAATCAGGTAGATTCCTCAAAATTCAATAACTGTATGGATATTGACTGGATTACAGGTTGTTGTTTTCTATTGAAATCTACAATTATAACTGACGCTGGATTGTTAAATGATAAGTTTTTTGCTTATTATGAAGATGTAGATTGGTCTTTAAGGATTCGGAATTTAAATATTCGCCTTGTTTATAATCCAGCAGCAAAAATTTATCATAAAGTAGGAGCTAGTAGCAAGAGTAAAATTAAAACTGAAGAAGGCTATTTGTCTCCTACAGCCCATTTTTTGAATATTAGAAATCACATATTTATTACCAGATTACATGCTAAAGGCATAAATATGCTCACGTCACATATCTTCTTATTTCTTAAAATCATCTGTTATTTATTCTATTTTATTCTTAGAGGGAGAAAGAAAAAGTTTAAAAAGTCTCTCGAAGGATTCTTAGAAGGTTACAAAACCTTTTTATGACGCTCTTATTTATTATAACAACGATATATTTTTTGAGCTTGACATTTATTGTTGTTTACAAAATGATAAATTCTGGAAATCCAATATATATGCTCTTATTTGTCATTGGATTTTTTCCCATTTATGGTGTTTACCTCACATTATCTTATCAGCAAACTGCATCTATTTATTTTATAAATATCATCAAATACACAAAGGATATCGTTATCCTTTGTAGTTTAGTGATTTTTATTATTTTTAATAAAAATGTTTTTCAATACTCATTTAGAATTATTTTACTTGATAAGCTCATCATCACTTTTACCTTATTAAGCGTATTTTTTACTGTTTTCCCTATTGGTCCCGTTGCATTTACAGAAAAAATCTTTTACTTAAAAAATATTCTCTACCTGCCGACAGCTTATTTTTTAGGCAGAAATTCATCTCTAACTCAAAAACAATTCAAATACATAATTTATTCAATTTTATCTTTAGGGATACTGGCTACGGTTGTTGCATTATTTGAAAGCTATTTTAACACACATCTTCATTCTTTAATTGGATATTCTGACTATAATTTTAATGTCAAAAATATATCACCTTCGGGTCACTATGGTTTAACATGGACTTTTGAAAATGGGTATAATGAAAAAAGATTTGGGGCTTTTTTTTCAGATCCTTTAGAATTATCTGCGTCAATGTTACTCCCTTTTAGTATTGTCACGGCGTTATTACTTCATACTAAATTCAATCAAAACAAAATTTTTTATCTAATTTTAATGGTCTTTTTGACATATATATTTGCCTTAGGAGCGTCAAGATCTTCTGTATTAGGTCTTATTCTTATGCTGATTTATATTGCTTTAATGCTCAAATACTACCGCCTTATCTCCATCCTATTTTTAGTTATTTTGATTATGGTTATTTATGCTCTAAACTTTGCTCCAAAAGAAATGGAGTATTATTTAATTGATACAATTACTTTTCAAAATACCTCTAGCATTGGACATGTTATCGAATGGCTAAATGCTTTCGATAGCATTATTTCAGATCCCTGGGGAATAGGTCTTGGGACCAGTGGAAATATAAATATTGTTGAAGCTGATTATAAAATCGGCGGTGAAAATCAATTTCTAATTTATGGTGTACAAATTGGAATCATTGGGATGATGTTATATATTTTAATTACAGCATTCGCAATTTTGCAATCTTTTACTGTGTATCGCCAAGCAATTTCAAGTAATGAAAAAATTGCCTCATTTCTTACTTCATCTGTGAAATTTGGATTAATTCTCCCATTATTTACTTCAAATGCTGAATCCTATCTCTTTGTATTCTTTATAACTTGGTGGTTAACTGGTTACTCAATGCGATTTTATAATCACCTCCAACCGACATAAAAACATGGGTTATATAAAAAAAAAAATACTTATCGATACTTATCATTTGAACAACTCTATTTCAGGAATAGGTACATATACAATTAATGTATGTCTTGGTATTAGAAAAGTTAAGACTAATGATTTCCAATTTATTGAATTCCCTAAATTTGAAAAATCACTTGAATTTAATTTTTTTAAAGGATCAATTGGATGGGGTAAAAAAATATTATCCCATTTAAGCTATTTAATCTGGAAACAAATTATCCTTCCAATTGCAGCCATATACTATAAGGCTGATTTTATTTATAGTGCTGACTTTGTTTCGCCATATTTCGGTAAACAAAAGAAGATTATCGTATTTCATGACACCTTGTTTTGGGAATTCCCAAAGAATTATAATTACTTCTGGAGAAAATATTTTGTCACGCTTATTGAATTAACATTAAAAGAAAGTGACCTAATTTTGGCTACATCGAATTATACAAAAACTAAAATAAAAGAAATAATTAAGCCAGTGTGTGATGTTGAAACGGTTTATCAATGTGCTAAGAAATTGGATAAGACTGGAAAATTTGAACCTATCTATCAAAACTATTTATTACATGTAGGAACCTTCGATAATAGAAAAAACATTGAAACCCTAGTCAAAGCATTTTACTTAATTAGAAAAAAATTTTCTGATTTAAAGTTAGTCCTTGTCGGATTTGAGGGTTCTTCGGGAGCTAATATTCTTTATAAAAAAATTAAAATACTGATTTCGGATCTGAATTTGGAACAATGCGTTTTTTTACCTGGTTACGTAACGAATGAAGAGCTATCTAATTTATATTACCATGCGTCTTGCTATATCTTCCCATCGCTCGACGAAGGATTTGGCATTCCCATATTAGAAGCTCAATTTTCTGGAATTCCTGTTATTGTATCTAACAGAGGAGCATTAAAGGAAATAGGAGGTGAAGGAGTTTTAACCTTTGAAGCATTAGATCCAATTGATTTACAAACAAAAGTAGAATCTATATTAACTGATAATGAATTAAGATTAAATCTTATAGATAAGGGTACAGAAAACTTTAATAGGTTTAATGTTGAAAATTTTACCTTGAGCTTAATAAAAGCCCTCAAAAAAATTCAAATTTAATCCTCCTTTAAACAAATTAACCAGAAAGCACTTGAATCTTTTATTTTTACATAGCTCCTCTGACTTATACGGCGCAAGTAAAATCCTAATTAATGTGGTGAGAATAGTTAAAAAAAATGGACATGAGCCCATAGTCGTGTTGTCAGAAATAGGACCCCTAAGTAAATTATTTGAGGCTGAAAACATAGCTGTTTATATCATTCGACTGGGCATACTTAGAAAAAAATATTTTTCTGTAATTGGTATCATTAATAGGATAAAATATATTTTAAAAGCGAAAAAAGAATTAATTCAACTAGCCTTAGATAAAAAAATAGATATTATTTATAGCAATACTTCGGTTGTAACGGTAGGCATATTAGTTGCCAAAAGCCTTAATTTAAGGCATATCTTTCATGTTCATGAAATAATAACGCCAAAATTTTTGGCTAACATTATAAATAATTACCTAATTAAGAGTTCAGAAAATATCATAGCCGTTTCTTATGCCGTCGCAGAAAATATTGATAAAAAATGGAATACTAAACATATAACGGTAATACATAATGGTATAGATTCATCAACATTTGCCTCTAAAAAATCACTAAAAAAAGATTTGAATATTAATAATGAATATTTGGTTCTTGGAATGATCGGTAGAATAAGCCAAGGTAAAGGCCAGCACTACTTTATTGATATTGCCATTCAAATAATAAAAAAACATCCATTTTTAAAAGTCATTTTGGTTGGTGATACCTATCCGGGAAATGAGCATTTAGAAAAAGAAATAGATCTAAAAATCAAAAAATCTGGCCTCTCCGGAAACTTTATTCAACTGGGTTATCGAACTGATATCGTGGAAATTTTAAATACTTTGGATATTTTCGTTTTCCCCTCCATCCAACCAGATTCATTTCCTACTGTCATTTTAGAAGCTATGGCATGTAAAAAACCCATTATTACAACTATCCGAGGTGGTGCTTCAGAAATGATCGAAAATAATTTATCAGGCTTTTATATACCCTTCAATGATGTCCATAAATCAGCAAGTATTATCACCTCATTATTATTAGATGAAAAGAAAAGAAAATCTTTTGGTGAGGTTGCCTACCAGAAAGTAATCTCAAACTTTGATTTAACCTCTTTCGAAGATAAAATTATGACCTTGATTAACCAGCCACATGAGAAATAAAAAAAATCATGTCTCAATAATTGGTACTAGAGGCTATCCCTACATATACAGTGGATACGAAACTTTTGCAAAAGAACTCTCTGAACGCTTGGTTAAAAAAGGGATTAAAGTAACTATATATTGTCATAGGAATCTTTTTAAATACCGGCCCAAGCAAATAAAAGGAATCCATCTAGTTTACCTTCCGGCCATTGAAACTAAAATACTCAGTCAATTAAGCCATTCTCTTCTTGCATTCTTGCATGCTTGTTGGCAACCCTATGATGTTATACTTGCTGTCAACTCAGCCAACGGACCTTTTGGTTTATTGACCCGATTGTTTCGAAAAAAAACTATGATCAATGTAGATGGATTAGAATGGATGCGTCCTAAATGGAATGGCTTAGGTTCCAAATATTTTTATTGGTCATCTAAACAAGCCACTCGTTTTTTTGACTTAATTATCAACGATTCGGAAGAGATGCAAAGGGTTTACAAAAAAGAATTTCAAACCCAATCCAGCGTTATTGCTTATGGAGCCGAACCGAGATACTCACAGAACCCCGAGTTGATTCAGAAATGGGATCTACGCCCCAATAGCTATTATTTGATTGTGGGTAGGCTTATTCCAGATAATAATTCCGATATTATCTTAGAAGGCTTTTTACAAAGTTCTTCTGGAAAGAAACTTGTGATCGTGGGTGACGTTCCTTTTCAAGATACCTATGCTAAAAAAATAAAAGCTCGATCACAAACTACGGACCGCGTCATCATGACAGGCTATGTAAATGAATCAGAAACCCTAGCAGAACTCTATCACCATTGTTATGCCTACCTTCATGGGCATGAATTCGGGGGTACCAATCCCACTATGCTGAAGGCCATGGCCTATGGCTGTGCTATTCTTGCTTTGAAAACTCCTTTCAATATCGAGATGTTAGCAGATGGAGACTTTGGTGATTTTTTTAATAAATCCGTTGATTCCATTAGCAAAAAAATCAAGGACTTTGATCTTCACTCAAAAAGAGTCTTGTACTTGAAAAATCATTCAAGATCAGGTATTTCAAAAAAATATACCTGGGATCATGTATGTGATCAATATATTAATGCTATTTATGGCTTGATCGGTTCCCGATAAGTTCTGTGCAATACGACGGCACCAAAAATAAACATCGCCACCTCTGCTAAAGCTACACCAAGCAATAATCCATTAATTTCCAAAAAAGAACCAAAGAAGGGAAGAAAAACTAATGCCATGATCAGACCGATCAGGTGATAGCGAAAATACACTTTTTTCATATCTAATGCTATAATTAATAAGCTCAGTGGAAGATTACAAAAAACTAAA
>CEOP01033024.1_pt1 | contig 10097 bp, 9 predicted proteins | sample 361301 | NCBI WGS metagenome assembly CEOP01 (sample SAMEA2619548, study PRJEB7988) | marine metagenome | biome: marine biome (ENVO:00000447); feature: deep chlorophyll maximum layer (ENVO:xxxxxxxx); material: "saline water (ENVO:00002010), including plankton (ENVO:xxxxxxxx)" | depth 55 m
AAATATAGTATTAAAATGAGATGTAGTTCCAATAATAGATTTAACCACTCCCCTAAGTTGAGTTTCTTCATATAATTCTCTTAAAGCAGCTTGTTCTAAATTTTCATTTAACTCCATGAATCCACCAATTAAACCCCACTGACCTTTGGCAGGATTTCTATCTCTTTTTCCTAAAAGTAATTTATTTTGATTCATAATAATTAAAGTGGCAGTTGGTTTAGGGTTTTGGTAGTGTATAGTATTACAGATAGTGCAGTGAAATCGATTATTTCCATCAATATAACTAAACGTATTTTCAGCGCTGCATTGATTACAATATTTCATATTAAATAATTAGATTATATTTATTGTATTTATTTTGTATTCAAAAAAATAGTTTAAAACTATGTGATTAAAATTTGAAATTTGAAACCAAATTAAAATAATGCCAATAATAATGCAAACTATAATTTGAAATATTATATTATCTTTGAGGTTATATATTTGTGTCATTAGGTGTACCCAAATATCCGGATTTAAGTAAGTGCTTTTGATGTAATTGATTAGCAAAAAAAGGTAAAATTAAATTAGAAATTCCAAATGTCAACATTGCTAACCAAAAACAAATAATTGCCCAGGCCCACATACTTTTGTATAAAAACCAAAAAAACCCAAAAAATAAATTTGGCCAAGAAAAGCCAATAAATATAGATTCAGGGTAATTATTAATCGGATGATATAAATGGCCTGATTTTTTTGACATAACTAATCCTTTTTATAATTAAAATTTAACCAATGATATCTTCTCCACCATCAATTCTAATCACATTTCCTGTCATCCATGAATTAGAACTTTTTGATAATAAAGATACATAGTCTGCAATATCTTTAGGAGTTGTTAATCTACCCGATGGATTATGTTTGTTTGCATATTCAATCATCTGTTCATTACCTGGAATTTTACGTAATGCAGGAGTATCAGTAACGCCTGCTTGAATTGCATTAACAGCAACACCTTCACTAGCAAGTTCAATAGCTAATTGTCTAGATGCTGATTCTAATGCTGCCTTAGCCATAGATACTGCACCGTAAGAAGGCCATTGTCTATGCCCTCCTGAGCTTGTCATAGAAAAAATTTGTGATCCTTTTTGTAAGAGATTAGCATTATATAAATCTTGTGACCAATATACTAAAGAACTACCCATTACATTAATTGTCATATCAATATTTTTTGAATCTAATGTTGGTTCATTACTTTTTGAAAGCATAGGCTTAAGTGTTCCAAAAGCTATTGAATGAATAAACGTTTGTACTTTTCCTAATTCTTTTAAATTATTTATAACATCATTTCTTTTTTCTTCATTCATTGCATTCATTTTATGAAATTTAACTTCTACATTTTGAGATTTAATATAATCTTCTAATTCATCAATCACAGATTGTGGCTTACGTAAATAAATTCCATATATGTTCATACCTGATTCTGCTAATTTTTTTGCACACGCTGCACCAATTCCACTAGATGCTCCCAAAATTAATGCCCAATTTTTCATTTTATTATTCCTTAAAGAATTCAAGTAAAATTAAAATATTTAAATAGTAATTCCAAAATAATTACAATTAATAATCTAATGTTGTAATTTATAGGATGTCATTACGTATAGGAATAGTAGGATTACCCAATGTAGGCAAGTCAACTTTGTTTAATGCGCTTACGAAATCTGGTATTGAAGCAGAAAATTATCCGTTTTGTACAATAGATCCTAATATTGGAATTGTTGAAGTGCCTGATCAAAGATTAAACCAAATAGACCAAATGATTCATTCAAAAAAAATTATTAAAACTGCAATTGAATTTGTAGATATCGCAGGCTTAGTAAAAGGTGCAAGTAAAGGTGAAGGATTGGGTAATAAATTTCTTTCAAATATAAGAAACGTCGATGCAATTATACATGTAGTTAGATGCTATGAAAATGAAAATGTTACTCATGTCGAAGGTTCTATTAATCCACAAAGAGATATTGAAATTATAGAAACAGAATTAATCCTTAAAGATATAGAAACAGTTGCGAAAAGATTAGAAAAAATTAAACGAGATGTTAAATCAGGAAGAAAATTAAACGAAAATAAGTTATTAGAAACTTTATTAAACCATTTAAATGAAGGTAATAATCTTAACCAATTGGATATTGAGCATGAACTAATGCAAGAGTTAAATCTTTTAACTGATAAACCAATTCTATTTGTAATTAATGTAAGTGAAGAAGATATATCTGACCCTGATAGCTCTGCAGAATTACTAAAACTTCAAAAATATTTTAGTGCACGTAATGAAAAATATATAAATATCTGTAGTTCTCTCGAACAAGAAATTTCTAATTTAGATGAAAATGAACAGAAAGAATATTTAAAAGAATTTGGAGTTGAAGAACCAGTTTTAAACTCATTAATTAGAAAAGCATATAAAATGTTGTCATTACATACTTTTTTTACTGCCGGGCCTGAAGAAATAAGAGCTTGGACAATTCGACTCAATGATAATGCATATGATGCAGCAGGCAAAATACATACTGATTTTCAAAAAGGTTTTATCAAAGCTGAAGTTTATCATTATTCAGATTTAATTAAATATAACAATGAGTTAGCAGTTAAAGAGGCAGGGTTAATTAAACAAGAGGGAAAAGAATATATCGTAAAAGATGGCGATATTATGTTATTTAAATTTAATGTGACTAGTTGATATGTTGATCTTGATTTCGCTTTTTACTCTCTTTAAATAATATAGATTTTTCTTTTTCTGACAAACCTTCCCATCCTTCTGATTTTAGCTTATCTAAAATAGAATCAACTGTATCGTCATTTGATTTGGGCTGTGTTTTTGAAATGTTTCGAACTTTTATAAATGGTATGTTCTTCAAAAAATAATGCCCAAATTTTAAATATATAAATCCAATTAGCATGCCTCCTAAATGTCCTATATGGCTAATATTGTCAACTGGATTTCTTGCTAATTCCTGTGATATCTCAATAAATATTAATATTAGAATAGCATATTTTGCTTTCATTGGTACAAACCATAAAAATAACATTTGATTGGGAAAAATATATCCATAAGCAAATAAAATAGCCATAATTGCGCCACTTGCACCAATTGTCACAGCATCACTAAAAATATAAATTAATATCCCTGCTCCAATACCTGTTATCAAATAATAACTTGTAAATTTAATTGGACCCCAAATTTTTTCTAAGCGTGAACCGAACATCCATAATAGAAACATATTAAAAAATAAATGAGCTATACCTCCATGTAAAAACATATATGTAAACGGTTGCCAAATTTTAAAATTGGTGCTAGATATACCAAAATGTTGATGTATAGACCATTGATTATTGGTAAATAAATAAACTAAAATATTTATTATAATTAATAAAGAGACGGGGCTAATATTATACTTATTGTTAACTCCATAAAAATCATTTTTAAACCCCTGACTTTTATATTGATATCTCATTAAACAATAATTAATTCTTTTGAAGATTTGTTTAAAGGTTTGCATCCATTTACTTCAATAAGGCAATCATCTTCTATACGGACACCACCCCAATCTGGAATGTAAATTCCTGGCTCAATAGTTATTACATGATTTGATTTTAAAAGCTCTTGATTAGTTTTATGTATTCTTGGAAGGGTATGTACTTCTAAACCGATACCGTGGCCAGTAGAATGAGTAAAGTATTCACCATAACTTTTATTTTCTATAATGCTTCGACATGCTAAATCAACATCACAACATGGAATACCAGCTTTCGCTGTATTAATACCATTTAAATGAGACTCTAACACTATGTCATATATTTCTTTATGCCTAGAAGTTGGTGTCCCAACTACTAAAGTTCTAGTCATATCAGCATGATAACCATTATATAATGCACCAAAATCCATAACAATAAAATCACCATTTATAAATTCTCTATCAGAAGGCCTAGCATGAGGTAATGCAGATCTAGGGCCTCCAGCAATGATAGATTCATAACTATCACCTTCTGCTCCATTCATTTTGAAAAGATAAGAAATACGTGTGGCAATATATTTTTCAGTTACACCCACTTTAATCTCAGGAATTATTTTAGTAAAAACATAATCTGTTATTTCAATTGCTGTTTGTAATGATTCAATTTCTGAATCATCTTTTATAGCCGCAATATTTTCAACTATTGAATCTGTAGAAACCCAATTAATTTTAGAAAATATTTTTGATAATTCTGAATAGTAAGAAAAAGACATATGACTTGATTCAAAAGCTATGTTTAAATTTTGATCATTTAATATTTTATTATCACTGATAGACTTAAAGTAACTAGATTTAATTATTATAATTTTAGAATCTTTAATTTGTTCTTTTGATTGCTGTATATATCTTCCATCTGTTAAAAAATATGATGTATTTTTTAATATTATAAGCAACCCTGCTGATCCTGTAAACCCTGTAAGATAACGTATGTTAGTAAGATTTGTTATGTATAAACCATCATAACTATTTTTAGCTAGCGATTTATAAATTTTATCTAAACGAGTAGTAAATATATTATTCATTTTTTAATAAGTTTGTTAATAGTATTAATTTCTTTTTTATAATATTTTAATTCTATTTTTTGCGTATCTTTTAAATCATTTAATACTGTAACGGCTTGTTGATAATATTTTTGATGTTTTAATACTTCATAAAAAGTAACTGATATAATATTTTGATTAACTCTAAAAGTTTCAATTTTTGAATCATAATTACTATGTAAATCATCATAATTATTAGTAATCCATTGATGCGCGAATATATCATCAGGAGTTTGAGATAATAAATAATCAATAATTTTTTTGGTTTCAGTTTTACTACGATTTAAAAAATCACGGACTTCAATTAATAATTTAGTAGCTTTAATTAAATTTGCATCTACATGATATATGTTTTTTAAAATACGTTCGGCTTTTATAGAATGTCCTTCTATCAATTCAATCTTAGCTAAAATATACTGAGCTTCTAAATTCTTAGCTAAATGCTTTAATCCAATTTCACATACCTGCCTTGCCCTAGCAAAATCATGTTCTGAAAAATAGATTTCTGCTAATTCTGGAAAGGTTGGGTTTGAAAAATCTTCAGCAAATTTATGCTCTAATTGTTCTTTAGTATAATTTAAATCACCTGACATTACTAACGATTTTTAGCAACCCAATTTTCAATGTATTGTTTAGATTCATCTATTGAAGTGCCTGGAGTAAAAAGTTTGCCTACTCCTATATTTTCTAATTTTTGGATATCTTCCTCAGGAATAATACCACCTCCAGTAACAAGGATATCATTTATATTTTCTTCTTTAAGTAACTCTAATACTTTAGTAAAAATTGTCATGTGAGCACCACTCAATACTGATAAAGCAATCACATCTGCATCTTCTTGAATTGCAGCATTAACAATCATTGCTGGACTTTGTCTGAGACCTAAATAAATAACTTCCATACCAGAATCACGAAATGCTTTTGCAAGGATTTTAATTCCTCTATCATGACCATCTAAACCTGGTTTTGCCATTACTATTCTAATTCTTTTTTTCATCATTCATTACCTAATAAAATTGTTACAGGACCATCGTTAATAAAGTCCAATTCCATATTGGCTCCAAATCTACCTTTTTTTATATTAATCTCATAGTTTTTTAATTTTTCACAAAATAACCTATATAAATACTTTGAAAGATCTGATTTTTCTGCATTCACATAACTAGGTCTATTACCTTTTTTAGTATTTGCTAATAATGTAAATTGGCTGACAACTAGTATTTCACCTTTAATATCTAATATTGAATTATTCATTTTATAATTTGAATCATTAAATATTCTCATATTAATAATTTTTTTTGCATAATAATCTAACATTTCTTCCTTATCATTTTTTTCAATTCCAATTAAAACTAATAGTCCTTTTTTAATCGAAGAATATTTTTTTTTATCTATAATTATTTTAGCTTTTGAAACTCGCTGTACTACAAATTTCATTAAGATATCCAAACATTTTTTAAACCTATTACATCACTTAACATCTCAATACATTTTATATTACTCGAAATTAATACATTATTTGAATTAATTTTTTGTACAACTCCTTTACTATTAATTATATGTAGAATTAAATTACATTTTCCAGGAAATTGAGTGGCTATATTATACAAATCGTTAATTATATTATTGTCATTAATACTAAAGTCAATTTTAATATTTACATTTTTTGAAAACTTAGATCTTATGTCAGCTAAATAATGTACTTTTTTGGTTATAACCTTTGAAGAATCATCATTATTTTGTCTTGATGGTTCTGCTTCAATATAAACTATATTATCATTAACAAAAAAATCTTTATATTTTATAAATATATCACTAAATGTAAATAAATCAATTATTTTACCATTATAACATTCTAATCTAGATATGCACCAGGGATTATTTTTTTTATCATATAAAACTCTAGTTTCAAAAATTCTTCCTCCCACTTTATAATATGATTGATTTAAGGTTTTATCATCTTGAACACCATAATTAGTAAAAGTATTCAAATCTTCAATATATTTTTCAAGTGGATTACCTGATAAATAAAAACCTAGTACATCTTTTTCATAATTTAATTTATCAGTTTCATTCCATTCATCTATTTTAGGTAAAGGCAATTTAGTATAAGTTGTATTTTGTACTTCACTTGAAAATAAACTTGATTGAGCAGAATTAATTTCTTCATTATATTTCTGACCAAATTTTAAAGCATTAGCTATTAAGCTATATTGTTGAGATCTTGATCCCTCTAATTCATCACATGCGCCTGCTTTTATTAAACTTTCCAGCACTTTTTTATTCATTGCTTGCGAGCCAACCTTACATAAATCAAAAATTGTTTTAAAATTACCATTCTTATCACGGTATTCAACAAGTTGTTCTATAGATTTGTATCCTACATTTTTAATCCCGGCTAATCCATAAGATATACTTGTTTTATCTTTAGCTATAAATTCGGTATTTGATGTGTTAACGTTGGGAAATATAATATTAATAGCCAGTGATTTAGTGTTTCTTAATAGTTTAATAATACTATCAGTATTTAATAAATCAGAAGATAAGTTTGAAGCCATAAACTCTGCTGGATAATGTGTTTTTAGCCAGGCAGTTTGATAGGCAATAACTGAATAAGCTGCTGAATGACTCTTATTAAATCCATACTCTGCAAATTTTGCAAGTAAATCAAAAATTTCAATTGCTAAATCTTGAGATAAACCTTTTTTTTCAGCTCCTTTTATAAAATCAATTTTGAAAGTTGACATGAGATTTTTTTTCTTTTTACCCATTGCTTTTCTCATCTCATCTGATTGGGCTAAAGTAAAGCCTCCTATTTTTGAACCTATTTGCATAACTTGCTCTTGATACACAATGATACCATATGTTTCTTTTAAAATTGATTCTAAATCTGGATGTAAATACTTAATAGTTTTATTATTATTTTTTCGTGCAATAAATTCTGGAATATTTGCCATAGGTCCTGGCCTATATAAAGAATTCATTGCTATTAAATCTTCAATTGAAGATGGATTTAATTTTTTTAAATAATCTCTCATTCCTCTTGATTCAAATTGAAATATTCCAATTGTATTTCCATTAGAAAAAAGTTTATAGACTTCCTTATCAAATAAATCAATACTATCAATATCAATTGTATTTCCATAATTATTTGAGATCATTTTTATTGATTTATTGATAACAGTTAAATTTCTTAATCCTAAAAAATCCATTTTTAATAAACCCATTTCTTCTAATGAATTCATTTCTATTTGTGTAGTAATATCATTAGTCGATGGGTTTTTAAATAATGGTACATATTGCATTAGTGGTCCAGGCGCTATTACAATACCAGCTGCATGAGTAGATGCATGTCTATGTAAACCTTCTAATTTTTTTGAATGATTTATAAGTGTTTTACATAAACTGTCTTGTTTAATTAATTTTGCTAAATCTTTATTAATATTCTGAGCTTTATCTATGGTCATTTTAAGCTCATCTGGAATCATTTTTGCAATTTTATCAACTTCACCATAGCTCATCCCTAATACTCTACCTACATCCCTTATTACTGACTTAGCTTTCATGCTCCCAAATGTAATTATTTGAGCAACTGATTTTTCTCCATACCTTTTTTTAATATAATTAATTACCTTTTCACGTCCTTCAATACAAAAATCTATATCAATATCTGGCATAGAAATACGGTCAGGATTTAAAAATCGTTCAAAAATTAAATTATATCTTAAAGGGTCAAGATTGGTAATTCCTGTAAGATATGACACTAAAGAGCCTACGGCAGATCCCCTGCCTGGACCTACTGGAATATCATGATCTCTAGCATATTTCACAAAATCTTGTGTAATTAAAAAATAACTAGCAAATCCCATTTTAGAAATAATATCTAATTCATATTGTAAACGTTCAGTGATTATACTATCTTTTTTATCATATTTGTTTAATATAGCATTATTACATAACTCATATAAATATTCATCAGCATTAGTTGCATTTGATTTTTTAGGTATATCAAAAGGAGGTAAAAATAATTCATCCATATTTATTTCAACATTACATTTTTCAGCAATTTTGTGTGAATTTTCAATAGCTTCTGAATAATCTTTAAATAAAGCCCGCATTTTATCTTCAGATTTAATATAATACTCATTTGATTCAGATATTGGCCTATTAGGGTCTTGTATATTATGTCCTGATCCAATACATCTAATAATATCGCATGATTCAGCATCTTCTTTATTTGTATAATATGTATTATTAGTTGCAACCATTGGAATAGATAAATCATTTGATAATTGAGACAAAACTTTATGAGAATTGATTTCTGCCTCAAGCCCATGGTTTTGTATTTCAATATAAAAATCTTCTCCAAATGTATTTTTATATTTTTGTGCAGTATCATGTGCACTTTGATAATTGCCAAGTGACGCAAAATGAGTAATTTCACCATTCAAACCAGCAGATAAAACAATTAGTCCTTCTTTATATTGTTCTAATACTTCTTGTTCTATCATAGGATGATGGTTTGTATGTATATGACTTAGAGATACTAATTTCATTAAATTTAAATAGCCTTGTTTATTTTTAGCTAATACTACTAAACTAAATGAAGGTCGTATATGATGTTTTATTTCAATCTCACAACCAAGAATTGGTTTAATACCACTTTTGTTTGCATATTTATAAAAATCAATCATTGAAAACAAATTGCCTTTTTCTGTTAAAGCAATTGATTTCATAGATAAACTTTTTGCTTTATCTACTATTGATTGAATAGATTGAGAAGATTCAAGTAAAGAAAAATCTGAGTGGTTATGTAAATGTATAAATGATGTCATAAAATTAAATACTCGCCAAATAAATCACTATCACTCCAAAGATAGTAATTAATTTTAAAACTTTAGCTAGATATATGCAATAAATTGCAGTTTTATTTTTATTAAATTGATATAAATAATAAATAAGAGGTAATATAACTAATAATAGTAAAGATATAAAATAAGCTAAATTATAGATTATAATAAAAGAACATGAAATTATAATTAAAAGAAAAGAAAAGAATACTATCATATTAAATGATTTCTCAATTCCATATTTTACAGGTAAAGTATTAACCCCAAATTTTTTATCTCCTTCAATATCAGCAATATCTTTAACAATTTCTCTAATGAGCATCATTAAAAATGCAAGAATTACAATTGGTAAGATTAAAAATATACTACTTTTCAAATATGTACAAGTCACTATAAAAACCATACTGAGTACAATAGAAACAATTAAATTACCAACTAATGGAATTTTTTTAAAAAAAGGTGTATATAAAAGTATTAAAGGCAAATTTAAAAATAATATCAAAAATTTAGTGAGAATATTAAAATTATAATAAAAAATTATACAAATTGCACTTAATAGTAATATACTCGAATATAAAATTGCATATTTCTTAGAAATTAATCCTGTAGCTATAGGTCGGTCTAAATTATTTTCATTATCTATTTTTGCATCT
>CEOP01239234.1_pt1 | contig 10093 bp, 9 predicted proteins | sample 361301 | NCBI WGS metagenome assembly CEOP01 (sample SAMEA2619548, study PRJEB7988) | marine metagenome | biome: marine biome (ENVO:00000447); feature: deep chlorophyll maximum layer (ENVO:xxxxxxxx); material: "saline water (ENVO:00002010), including plankton (ENVO:xxxxxxxx)" | depth 55 m
AAATAGCAAACCATTCAACATGGAAGCTTATAAATTTATATAGAAATTATGGAAAGTCTGTCGCACTTCAGTCGGGAATTGATATTGCATCAGGAGAGTTAATAGCTACATTAGATGCAGACCTACAAGACGATCCAAAAGAGCTCATAAATCTTGTTAGGGAGTTAAAAAATGATGATGTCATTGTTGGTTGGAAGAAAAATAGATTAGATCCTTTTGAGAAAAGAATAGCATCAAGAGTATTCAATTTTTTTATAAAAATATTTAGTGGATTGAAAATAAAAGATTCTAATTCTGGAATTAAGGTTTTGAAAAGAGAGGTTGCAAAGTCATTGAATCTTTATGGAGGTAGACATAGATATATTCCTTTATTAGCTCATCAAAAAAGTTTTCATGTCAAAGAAGTTGCTGTCAATCATAGAGAAAGAAAATTTGGTATATCTAAATACGGAGCAGAGAGATATAAACATGGTTTTTTTGATTTTTTAACTATTTTATTTCTTGGAAAGTACATGGACAGGCCATTACACTTTTTTGGTATGATAGGTTTTTTGTCAATATTGTTTGGGATTGCAGCTGAGATATACGTACTGTATTTAAAATATATTTTACTTCATTCTTTTCAGCAACATATTGCAATGATTATTTTTGGAAGTCTTTTAATTATTACTGGAGTTCAATTATTTACCTTTGGATTAATTGGCGAAATTATTGTGAACAAAAATCATAAAACAAAAAATTTCATAAAAGAAGTAATTGAATAATAATTTAAAAATTGTCTCTATTGGTCCATATTCACCTTATAGAGGTGGTATTTCTGATTTTAATCATGATTTAATCAATCAATTAAAAAAAACTCATAATGTTTCCATTTTAAATTTTGAAAAATTATATCCTAGTATCTTTTTTCCAGGAAAATCTCAATATAAAAATAGATCTTCAGACAGTGATAAATCTTTTAGAATTTTGAACCCCTTAAATATTTTTTCTTGGAAGAAAGCAGTTAGAAAAATTAATCAGATGAAAAGCGATATCGTTATTTTTTCATATTGGCATCCATTTTTTGCTCTTATGTATTCATATATTGGTAAATATATAAAAACAAAAAAAATATACTTTTTAATTCACAATGCTAAACCTCATCAAAATTTCCCATTTCAAAAATTTCTTATTAAATATATGTTACAGCATGCAACTCATTTAGTAGTTATGAATGAGAACGAAAAGCAAATAATTAAAAGCTATAATTTAAAAAGTGAGATTATTATTTCTTTCCATCCTATTTATGAAATTGATTTTAACATAAATGATCGAGCGCAATTTAAAAAAGAACTTGGAGTTAAATCAGAACCAACTATTCTGTTTTTTGGACTTATTCGAAAATACAAAGGTCTAGATGTTTTAATCAAAGCTGTAAAAGATCTCAAGTCGCATATTCCAAATATTAAAGTCTTTGTTGTTGGGGAGCCATATACAGATATGAATTTTTATTTGTCCCAAATTAAAAAATATGACCTTGAAAGCTCATTCATTTTAGATCTCAACTTTGTAAATAAAGAAAGGCTGAAGAAATATTTTCTTAGCTCAGAACTAATAATTCTACCTTATAAAAGAGGAACACAAAGTGGAATTCTATCTCTCTCAATGAATTTCAATTTACCTTCAATTGTTAGCTCAAGAGGTGGTCTTAAAGATTATGTAATTGACAAAGAAACTGGATTTATTGTAAATCCTGATGCAAGTGAAATTGCTACATCAATTAAATCATTTTTTGATAAAAATATGTTTAATGAAATGAGTAGAAGTATATCTATCCATAAAAAGAATTTTTCATGGGAAGAATTCGAAAAAAATTTAAAGCTCAATGATTAAAAATTTAGGTACAAATAAAGTTCACATTGTTGTTCTTACATGGAATAATAAAGATCTCTTAAAAAGATGCTTAGAATCGATAGAGAATATCAATTATTCTGCTAACATGTATGATTATAACAACTTTACTATTAATGTAATTGATAATAATTCTTCAGATAATTCTATAGAGATGATTGAAAATGAATTTCCGAAAGTGAATGTAACCCGAAATAATAAAAATTTAAAATTTGGATCTGGTTATAATTCAGGATTAAAAAAAATGAATTTTGATGATAATGATTTTATTGTTTTATTGAATGATGATACAATTGTAAGTAGAGATTTCATATACGAACTAATTAATCCATTATTAAATGATAAAAAGGCAATAATATCAGTCCCCAAAATATTGTATTCATCAGACATTAATAAAATTTGGTATGCTGGAGGAGTAGTTGATCTATGGAAAGGGTTAATTTACCATATTGGAATAAGAGATTTTGACGGACCCAAGTATTCTTTTCTAGGTGAAACGCAATATGCAACTGGATGTTGTTTGTGTTTAAGATATAAGGATTTTAAAAAACTTAATTTTTTTGATGAAACATTTGATATGTACTGTGAGGATGTTGATTTATCATTGAAGGCTCGTCAATTAAATAGAAAAATAATCTATGCTCCAAAATCTATCATTCTTCATAGTGTATCTCAATCTTTTGGAGAGCATTCGTATAAGAAAAATATAATGAAGTTAAAAAATCAGTTAAAAATTTTTTGGAAGCATGCCACAGGAATCCAATTAATTTCTATATCTTTTTATTGGCTATTATTTCATTTACCATATCAACTTATAAGATGGTTATATTTAAGAAAGAAATGAGTAGCAAACCATCCAGTCAGAAAACTATTTTAAGTGAAGCTTTTCTATCATTTTCTGGAATGACATTAGGTTCAGTTTTTAGGTACATATTTTCTATAGTTATGGCAAGATTTCTTGGTGCGCAGATGTTAGGTATTTATTCGCTTGGAAATGCTGTAACAAGAATTGCAGAAATATTTGCATTAATGGGTCTCGATAATGGCGTTCTAAGATTTGTTAGTAGAGATACTGAAAATACTCACAACGTTAATAGTTCAATTTATTCATCTTTAAAAGCTGGATTATTATCAAGTATTGTAATTTCAATCATTTTATTTTTCTCTGCTGAATTAATAGTAAATGATTTACTTAAAGAAGATAAATTTTTGATTACAGTAATTAAAGTATTCTCCTTAAGCCTTCCTTTTACAGTTTTAACATTAATATCATCATTTGCTACACAGGCTTTTAAAATTTTAAAATATAAAATTTTTGTAAATCAAATTGTTAACCCTCTAATACTTTTAATTGCATTTTTAGCTTCATTCTATATTCTTGGAACACAACTATCAATTTTAATTCCAACAGTTACTTCTGCTATTATAGGTTTAATATTCATATTAAAATTTTTAAGAAACTTTACAAAAATCAGCTTTAATAATCTTATCAAATCAGATATAAATAAAGAAATTTTGAAATTTTCTATTCCGTTAATGTTTGTTTCAGCTATTGGAATCATAATGCATTGGGTTGATATTGTAATGTTAGGAATTTTATCGAATGCTACAGATGTTGGTATGTATCATCCAATTGATCGAACAGCTGGATTAGTAAGGATGATCTTGTTTGCTTTTGCTGGAATTTTTGCTCCTATATTTTCAGAACATTATTTCAATAAAAATATTTTAGGCATGCAAGAATCATATCAATCATCTTCCAAATATATTTTAATGTTCTCATTACCTGTTTTTATATTTTTATTTATTTTTGCAAATCCAATGTTATTGCTATTTGGCTCAGAATTTCAAAATGCAATTGCCCTTAAGATTTTATTAACTGGAATTTTTGTTCAAACAATTTTTGGCTTAGGTTCTTCAACGCTTTCAATGAGTGGAAACACTGCATTCAATTTAATTAATGTATCTATAGCTCTTATTCTAAATATCGTTTTGAATTTTATATTAATTCCACAGTATGGTATTATTGGAGCAGCATTATCAACAGCTATAGCATTATTTATTCTGAGTATTTTAAGATTTATAGAAAATATTCTGATAATGAATCTGAATTTATTTTCATTCAAACTTATAAAACCACTTATCTCTGGTTTAATGACATTTTTAATTTTTGTTTATTTAAAAAATATATTTTCAAACTTATTTAGCTTAGATAACATTTTCAGTTTAGCCATTTACTTATTGGCTCACTTTATATTTGTTTCTTCAACTTATTTCACAATATACTTTTTATTGGGTTTTGATAAAGAGGATAAAGAATTAATAAATTCATTTAAAAAAAATTGATTTAAAATGAATCTTGCTATCTTAATTTTAATTTATTCTATTTTTGTATTATTCTTTTTTTATGATGTTATAATTTTAAGTAACACATTTGCTTCAGGAGATTCTTTTAATCCTTATGCTATTCATCATATTCTTGACAAGCTTAGACTAATTTCTTCGGAATGGCCACAATGGCAACCATGGATTTTTTCTGGAATGCCAACCCTTGAAGCATTTACATATGTCAATCTATTATATTTGCCTAGTTACTTTTTAGATTTTTTAGGTGTTTCTGATTTAAACATACAATTCATTCATCTAGTTTTTTCTGCTGTAGGTATGTTTTATTTGGTGCAAAAGCTTGTTGAAAATAAGAAAATTGCATTCATATCAGGACTGCTTTGGATATTAAATCCTTTCTTAATTACTATGATTGTATTTGGACATGGAAGTCAGATGATGACAGCAGCTTTTTTCCCAATTACATTATATTTGCTTTTTAGATTGAAAGATAATCAATCAATTTCCAATATGCTTTTATTCGCTTTGTTTCTAGGTTTTCAATTACAAAGAGCACATGTTCAGATAGCTTACTATGCTTGTATGTTACTAGGATTTTTCTTCATTTATTCTTTTTATCAGAATAGAAGTAAAAAGTATGCTGCTTTATTCTTTTCAGGAATTATTATTGCATTTCTAATTGCTTCACATATTTATTTACCATCATTGGATTATCGTGAAATGTCGATTAGATCTAGTGACATGGGTAGTTTTGCCTATGCAACCAATTGGTCTATGCATCCAAAGGAATTATTAACTTATATTATGCCTAATTACTTTGGATTTGGAGGCGCAACTTATGAAGGTTTTATGCCTTTTACCGATTTCCCAAATTACGTTGGATTATTTGTTCTGCTATTTGCTTTTTTATCATTAAGGAAGTTAACAAACTTAAGAATATTTTTTTGGAGCGTATTAGTAATTTCAATTCTCTTATCGTTTGGAAAGTACTTTGAAATCTTCTACCAATTTTTCTATAATTATTTACCCTTTTTTAACAGTTTTAGAGTTCCTAGTATGATTCTAATTCTTTCAAACTTTTGTATATATATCTTAAGCGCTTATGGTTTAAAAGATGCTATAAAAAGTATTGAGGGTAAATTTCCAAAGATTCAGTCTGATATAATTTTATCTATATTTTTGATACTCTCTTTATTTGATATCTATAGAATTGATAACAGAATTATTAACCCAAAACAGGATTCTGGTCAACAAAATCAGATCACATCTATTGATAATTTTGAATCAGTATTTTATGAGGATGAAACAATAATTTTTCTAAAAGAAAATCTTGGCTTAAATAGGATTTATCCAGCAGGTTCTTTATTTACCGATCCAAAATTTAAATATCATGGGATTGAATCAGTTGGAGGCTATCATCCAGCAAAATTTGGTCATTATTCTGAATTGTTAAAAAACACAAATAACCTACTTTCAATACCAGTATTACAATTTTTGAATGTAAAATATATAATAAGTCCTGTCGAAATTTCTCATCAAAAACTTATGCTTGAGAAAAAGGCAATTTTTCAATCTGTTAATGGAAAGAAAAATGTTTATATATATCATTTAGATCAAAGCAATCCAAGAGCTTGGTTCGTAAAAGATGTTATCAAAGAAGACCAAAATTTGTATAATTATTTAAATGCATCTGCATTCAATCCATCAAAAACTGCTATTGTAAATAAATTAGAAAATTCAAGGTATTCTGTAGGTAAAATTTTAAATATTGATTGGGATATAGAAAAAATTATTATTGATTATGAAGTAAAAGAAAAAGGAATTCTAGTCCTAAGTGAAATTTATTATCCTGCTAGATGGAAAGCTTATATTGACAGTAATGAAGTTGAAGTTTTGAAAGCAAACGGTGTCTTACGAGCAGTTGAAGTCAAAGCTGGAACAAATAAGATAATTTTTCAATATGATAATTCTTTATTTAAAATATTACATACGGTTTCTAATCTTATAATACTTTTCATTAGTTTTTATATTTTACAACCTAAAGTTATGGCCTTGTTAAAGAACTTAAGGTAAACTAATTTTAGTCCATGAATCAAAAAATAATAATTATGCAACAAAGTGAAGCATCTTTTCTAGATATTTTTCTTTCCCAGTTACCAATCTTCCTTATTTTTTTAGTTATATACTATTTCATTCTCAGACCTAATTCTAAAAAACAAGAATCAGTTAAATTAATGCAAGAAAAGTTAGCAAAAGGAGATAGAGTAGTTACTATTGGAGGGATTCATGGAAAAGTTACTGCGCTAAAAAGCGAAACTGTAATCATAAAAATATCTAATGAAAATGAAATGACGGTTGATAGAGTTGCAATTGCAAAAGTTAAAAATTCATCTAAATAATTTATGGCAGTTCAAAAAGTAGTTACATATGGTCATTCTGCTCTTAGAGCAATATCAAAAAATATAACAGACTTTTCAAAAATCCGAAGCTTGATAGATGATCTTTTTGATACAATGTATGAGTTTGATGGTATTGGATTAGCAGCAAACCAAATTGGAATAAATAAACGCATATTCGTAGTAGATATTTCTCATACAGAAGAATGTGAATCCCCCTTGGTATTTATAAATGGTAAAATAATTGACGGTGACGGTTCCCGTGTTGATTCTGAAGGATGTCTTTCTTTGCCAGAAATTAGAATTAACGTTGAAAGGTATGAATCAATAACATATAAGTATTTAGATCATAACCTTGAGAAACATACAAAAAGTTTTAATGGATTTCTTGCCACTGTCATTCAACATGAAAATGATCATCTCGACGGCAAATTAATAACAGACTACGCTACACCTGCTGATCTTTTAAAATATGATAAGGCTCTTAAATTGATGAAATCAAGCAATGTCAAATAAAGATCTAAATATTATTTTTTTTGGTAATACTGATTTTTCAAATCCAACTCTTCTTGCTTGTAATGAAAGTTTTAATCTCAAAGCTGTTATTACAAATAAATCAAAAAAAATGGGTCGTGGTCAAAAAATTCTTGATACTCCCGTAATGGCTTTAGCTAAGGAAAAGAATTTTAAGATTATTGAGGGAATTGATTTAAATAATGAGAGTTTTGCTCAAAAGCTTAATGATTTAAATCCTGATTTTTTTGTAGTAGTTGCATATAGAATTCTTCCTAAGTCTTTATTGGATATTCCAAAATATGGATCAATTAATATTCATTCTTCTTTATTGCCAAAATACAGAGGGGCTGCTCCAATTCAGCATGCATTATTAAATCAAGATAATTCAACAGGGATTTCTACTTTCTTAATTGAGCCAAAAGTTGATACTGGAAAAATAATTGATCAATTTAAGATTGAAATTGCCAAAGATGATAATTATGGATCTTTATCAAAAAAATTAAGTGAAGCGGGGGCAGACCTTATTAAGTCTTCAATTGATAAATGTATAAACAATCCTTTAGATATAATTGAACAAGATGATAGTATGGCTACCTTCGCTCCAAAAATTTCAAAGGAAGATTTAAAAATAGATTGGAATGATAATTCAGATAAGATACTAGCTAAAGTGAAGGCCTTTTCTCCAACACCTGGTGCTTTTACTACCATAAATAGTAAAAGATTAAAAATTTTCAAAGCTGAGTCGATAGATAATGATAATAAGTATCAAATTGGTTCGATATATAATGTAGATAAAAATTATTTCGATGTAAAATGTGGTCAAAATGCTATACGACTTTTCAGCGTTCAATTAGAGGGTAAAAAATCAATGGATTCAAAAGATTTCATTGTAGGTTATCAAGATTTAGATTCAAGTATTCTTATATGAAAAATATATTTAAAAACTTATCCATTTTCATATTCACTGGTGTGATGGTTTTAATAGCATTTAATTTTATTTTAATGCCATTATATATTAATGCAAGAAATGTTGTTGTGATTCCAGATTTAGAGGGTCTCACTATAGATGAAGCAAATAAGTTGTCAAAATCTGAAGGTATTGAGGTGGTAGTCGCAGATACTATTTTTACAAATGACTTAAATCCTGATATTGTAATTGAACAATTTCCAACATCTGGAAAAGAAGTAAAACTTGGAAGATCAATCAAAGTAAAAATTACTCAATTTAATCAAAAAATTATTGTTCCATCTTTATTAGGTAAAACATTAAGAGCTGCAGAAATCCAATTGGATCAAAGTGGAATAGAGTTGGACTCTATTTATTATTCATTTAGTTCAAAATATCCCAAAGGAATCGTTTCGTGGCAAAGTCCTACAGAAAATGATAGTATAAGAAAAGGATTTGGTGTAAGAATTGAAGTTAGTAATGGATTAGCCCCAAATGATTTAGTAGATGTTCCTGATTTTCAAGGAATTTTTTTTAGTGAGGCACTTAAAATCATGCAGGAGAAAGGCTTCTTTGAAGGAAAGATTCAGTATGTTGATAATAAAAAATATCTACCAAACACAGTATTAAATCAAAGCCCTAAAGAAGGGACGAAGGTTTCTCAAGGTTCAAAAATTAATTTAGTAATAGTAAAATGATTCGAATTGTTCATTTATCACTAATTTTTTTATTTCTTGTTTCATGCAACAATAATGATTCATCCAAAGTTGAATTATCTAAGGAAATAGATTTTAATATTTTAGTTAATGATTATAAATTAATTAATTCTGATTCCTTACAAGTTAAACTAAACTATCAGAATCCTGGTTTAAGCAATATTGTTATGAGTTGGTCAACTAATGATATTATAAATGGAAAATTTGATTTTGGTTCTGACTCGTTGAATGCCGATGTAAGAAATATTCCAGTTAGCATAGATACTGATTCAGTCTTTATTGATTTAAAACAGGATGGGATATCTATTCATAGCTTTTCTGTCAAAGTTCAGCCTAGAAATCAGCAAAAAGTAATTATACTTAATGATAATGAAAGTAGTTTTTCAAGTCTTATAGATGGTAATAGATTATTTCAGTATGATCTAGTTAGAACTGAAAGTTTCAAAAAGTATGATTTTTCCGGATATGATATTTTGATAGTAGAAGATGTAAAAGATTTTTCAGATAATTTAATTAGAGAAATCCAAAAATTTATGTTGAGTCAAAAAACAATTTTATACTTTATGGAAAATGTAGACACTGAATACTTATCCAAAACTCTTGATTACCCAAAAATAAAAGCGTTAAGAGGTACCTCAAAGAATCAATTCTTTAAGTTTAATGAAGAGTATCCAAATAAATATTTATCAAAAAATAGCAAAGAATTTCAAATATTTAGATTTTATGAATTAAAAGATTATAAGACTGACGAAGCTTACTTTAATATTTCAACTAGTGATCCTCTTTTAATCAAAAAAAATATTCTAGGCTCAAAAGTGGTATTCTTAGCTACAAAAATTGATGAGGAATGGACTAATAAGCTTTTTAAAGAATTTGTTTACGATCTTTTTATAGAGCTTGTACATAATCAGATTGTAGTAAATGAATCGTAAAATTGAAACCGCGATTGTTGTTGCTCCAAGAATATGGAAAAGCAGCAAGAACTATCATAATAGTGTTGAAGAAATATCTTTACTTGTTTCTACTCTTGGTCTAAAAGTCAAAGGAGTGGTGGAACAAAAAATAAACACAATTAATCCTGCATATTTTATTGGAAGTGGAAAAGCAAAGCAAGTTATTGATCAGGCTAAAATGATGGGAGTAGATTATATAATTTTCGATGAAGATTTAAGTCCGGTTCAAACAAAAAATTTTCAAAAATTAAATAAAGAGATTAAGCTGCTCGATAGACCTGGCGTAATACTTGAAATTTTCTTTAGAAACGCAAAATCTAAAGAATCTAA
>CEOP01050890.1_pt1 | contig 10079 bp, 11 predicted proteins | sample 361301 | NCBI WGS metagenome assembly CEOP01 (sample SAMEA2619548, study PRJEB7988) | marine metagenome | biome: marine biome (ENVO:00000447); feature: deep chlorophyll maximum layer (ENVO:xxxxxxxx); material: "saline water (ENVO:00002010), including plankton (ENVO:xxxxxxxx)" | depth 55 m
ATCAATAGCTGAGCGAACAAGCCTCTCTGTACCCTCTTTAGATACTGGCTTAACCCCCAGGCTTGTAGTGTCAGGAAACCTAATATTATTTACACCAAGCTCATCAATTAAAAACCTCTTTACTTTATTTATCTCATCAGATCCATGCATCCACTCAATGCCCGCATAAATATCTTCAGTATTCTCTCTAAAAATAACCATATCTACTTTTTGTGGGGCTTTTACTGGAGAAGGAACTCCAGTGAACCAACGGACTGGCCTAACACATGCATACAAGTCTAATTTTTGCCTGAGCGCTACATTGAGAGATCTAATACCTCCGCCAATTGGTGTTGTAAGAGGTCCCTTAATCGCAACCTTATGATCTAAAATTGTATCAAGAGTGCTCTGAGGAAGCCAGTCACCATCTTTATTAAAAGATTTTTCACCTGCTAAAACCTCTACCCATTCAATAGATTTTTCACCATTATATGCTTTCTGAACTGCACTATTAAAAACCATTGAAGAGGCGGCCCAAATATCTGCGCCTATTCCGTCACCTTCAATAAATGGTATTCTAACGTTATCAGGTACAAATAAACCTTCTTTTCGCATTTCTATTTTTTTATTTGATGTCATTCTTTACCAACTTCCTTTTTATTCTTAATTTTTTTATTTTTTTTACTTTTGCTACTATCTTCCACAGTATTTTTTTTATCTTTTTTATTTTTATAATCAGTTAGATAGTAACCTGATCCTTTAAATATTAAACCCGTTCCTCCACTAATTATTCTTCTAAGAGTATCTTTTTTACATTCTGGGCATTTGGTTAAAGCATCTTCGGACATTGACTGAAAATATTCATACATCTTATTGCATTTACTACAAATATAATCGTATGTAGGCATGTTTAAACTTATTTAATATTTATCGCTTATTAATTTAAGAAATATTTAATTATTAAATTTCTCAAACAATGCAGACTCTACACATCTGGGAACATAATCTGATATATCACCACCAAGTCTAGCTACATCTTTTATAACTGTAGAGTTTAAATGTATATATTTCTCCTCTGGCATCATAAATAAAGACTTTATCTTTGGGTTTAGGTTGTAGTTCATCATTGCCATTTGAAATTCAAACTCAAAATCACTTACATGCCTTAACCCTCTTATTATCGCTACCGCTTCTTTAGACTTTGCATAGTCAACAACCAGTCCATCAAATGAACTTACTTTTATATTTTTTATATGAGACAAACTATTTTCTATAAGACTTATTCTATTTTCATTACTAAATAGTGGATTTTTTTCATTATTTATAGCTACTACTAATATTAATTCGTCAAATAATTCCGCGGCTTTTATGGCAATATCTAAGTGACCATTATGTATAGGGTCGAATGTACCTGGGTATATAATTTTTTTCATATCTTATTATAAATTAATATTTTCGTATCGCCATATTTTTTATCAATAGAACCATTAAAAGAAAAACAACCATTTCTCATTTCTACTATTAATTTACCATTCTTAGATAATATTTTTATACATCTATTCATTAGAATATTATAATCTATAATGTCATAAGGCGGGTCCGCAAAAATAAGGTCATAATTTTGTTTATTATTTTTTAAAAATACTTCAACTTTTTTCCTAGCAATAAGAATATTAGAATTTTTAAAATTATTTTTATTCTTAATCAACATTTGAACTGCAAAAGAATTATTCTCCACAAAAGTTATAGATTCTGCACCACGACTTGCAGACTCAAACCCCAGAATACCGGATCCAGAATATAAATCTAGAACTTTTAGATACTTAAACGGTCTTAAAATATCAAAAATGCTTTTTCTTATGCGAGTTTGAGTAGGCCTATATGAATTATTTTTTGAGGTTACTATACTAAGCCCCTTATATCGACCACTTAGTATTTTCATTAATTTCAGTTATTAAGGAATGAAACGTAGAAACCAGCCCTTGGATCAGGTTTGTCTATTTCATTAAATAAAACAAACTTCCTAAGCAATACTGCTGGACCTGAGCTAGTAAGTATGTTACCTGTTTTTTTAATATCTTCTTCACCTCTGACCCATATCAATACAGGCTCATAAATTCTATTCGTTTTATAGAATTGATCGAAAAACTTAATCGTATAATCATTCACTGTAGTGTCAATTCTTGCTAAAAATTCATCTTTGCCTATACCAGTACTTATTTCTTCAGTTTTATTTAATTCAGGAAAATCGAAACTATAATACCATAAAAACATTGTACTATCTTGCCCAGCAGACTCAGCAGAATAACTTGTTGTTTCTAATCCAACAATATGTTCAATATCTGGATTCAGACCACTCATATACTCAAGGCTTATAAATGTACCAGTAACAGTAAGATTATTATACATACTTAATTCTGTTGATTGAAAAAGTTTTGATATCACTGATGAAATCTCTCTAGATTGCAAATGCATATTAATATCATAGTCTAGAGTTCCTTTTGCCCGTTCATTTAAATTTATAGGATCAATTTTTTTAATTACATAGCTATTATCATCGCCAAACAGTGGTCTATTAATACTCTCTCTAAATTTTATATAATTCATTGCAAAAAACAGTCCCATGATCACAATAAGTGCAAAAAGAAGCCAGACCATTTCACCACCTGTTATAGGGTCTCTTGCACGAATTGTTTTTTCTTTAACAACTGGAGTCTCTGGCAAAGAAAACGGTTCTCTATCTATATCTTTTTCCTCAGAAAAAACTTCAGTAAATAAAAAATCAGATATTTTTTCTTCTTCAAAAAAATTAAAAGAATGTCTTGTTGAAGCTCCAAGAACAAGACTGCTTAATATATTTGACTCAAAATGTTCAGTTTTATTATCAATACTACTGCTTAATTTTATATCATCAAATGGCTCCATTTTTCTTAAGTCTGATTGTTCCCAACAAGCCAATGCTTGCCTACCAAGTTTTCCTGGAGAATATATGGGTATATCATCAATATCTGACTGGATTAGTTTAAAAGAACCTAAGGTATACTCGCCACTCTCTGTGGAATTAATAATTTTTGGTTGACCGGAACTAAATGCAATCACGCCATGATCAAAACGACAATTCTTAACCATATAAAATTTATATTGATTTTTATTCTTTATAACTACCGCAGCATCAGATACATGTCCAGCATCAATAATTACGGAACTCGATGGCCCCATCCAATATGGATTACCACCTAATTCAGAAATCGATAATTTTATTGTTCTAATAAGCGTAGAAGAGCATGAAACTGTATGAATATTTATTTCGTCGGGAAGATAAATTTGCCCAAAAACTGACATTTTTTGGCCATCAGGCCTATTTTTTTTCTTTTCAATCCAGGTTATATAGTCCCAATAATCTTCTCGAGCAAGATCAACCTCAGTACCTAAAGAATCATGATGAACAAAATCATCAGATATTGCTACGGCAATATCTTGACCACTGAAAGGTATTACCTCAGATGCCCTTCGGAGAGCAATCCCAAGAACTGAATTTAGTTCTCCTTCATTATATAAAATAGAATCAATAGGTTCATTGTAATCAATCTGCTTTACATTATGTAGGGTAAGATTATTATTATCTCCATCTGACCAAACAGCAGTTATTAGGAACGTATCTGATATTACAATACCTATCATATTATGTCAGTCTAATCCCAGCTACGATTCCCACCATTAATCTCACCATGCCCATTGGACTTAAGTGAGAAAATTAAAAATCTAGGATCTTTATAGGGATTTTCTCTATTTATTGGACTAATAACCCTCAGATTTTTATTTTCGTTATCAATCTTAACTACATATGAATCGCCACTTAATGGACAATTATATGTGCTAGAATCAGGAATAAATGTTTTATAATATTCAATTAATTCAACGCGTTTAAGTGGTTCTTCATTTAACTTTTTAATAAAATTTGAGTCTTCCATATAAGTTTTTAGATATTTCTTCTGCGTAAAACTAGTATCATTTCTACCAAGTTCATTAGAGTACATAATTATTTGAACGGTCGTATCAAGAATAGTATCTCTCCTATAGCTTTTAAAACCAAAAGTAGTATCATAGTTAAATCCAAAAGTTTCGTTTACATCAACGCTATAGTCCCTTCCAAATAATGTAAGTATTTGCTCTCCCATAAAAAGTGAATCACCTAAAAGTGAATCTCTTGCTGAGTTTACTACTGTCATAGCCTCATAAAAGTTTGGACTGTATTCCCCTGTCAACTGTTCATAAAACATTTCTACATCATAAATATTTTGCATATTGAAACGACTTTTCTTCTCATATTCTTTTTCTTCTGCCCAAATAGAAACAGGTGCATAAATAACAAATATTAAAAAAAGAAAGCCAATAACCATTACTAGCTCTAGTAAATCTGATAATTTATTCTGATCGATTTTTGACATATAAATTTATTTTTAGTGTTAGTTAGCTCAATAAATAGCCACAATAGCCGTTAATATTAATAAACCAATGGGCATTGTGGTTATTATTTTCTTTAATAGATATAAATAAAAAAAATTGTAATTATTGTAAGTCAATCTTTGAAAATGGATTTTTTATAATATCAAGTTCATTTTTAAGTGTCTCAATAATTTTTTTACTCCCTCTAGATACAGATTTTGGAACATTGACAACTACCCTAACAATTTGATCACCTCTTGATGAACTACGTAACATTGGAAATCCCTTAGCTCTCATTCTTAATAACTTACCAGATTGAATACCAGGTGGTATTTTTAATGTTGACACCCCATCAAGTGTTGGAACATCAATCTTTGTTCCAAAAACAGCATCAGGATAACTAATTGAAATTTCAATAAAAATATTTTCTCCATCTCTGACAAAATACTGATGGTTTTTTTCTTCAAAGACAACCAATAAATCACCAGGCATTCCTTGTATATTTTCATTCCCTTGACCTTGCATAGTCATATAATTGCCTGATTCTACACCAGCGGGAACTTTAATATTTATAGTCTTCTCTCTCTTAATCATGCCATCAGGTGGAACTCCAGATGGCCTATTGCCAACAATTTTCCCATTACCTTCGCATCTTGGACAAACACTCGTCTGTTGCATTCTTCCTAATACAGTATTAGTAACCTGCATTACTTGACCATTACCACCACAAGTTGAACACGTAGTTAAGTTTACACCTTCAGCTAAAACTGAATGCTTTATTTTTATTTTCTTTTCAATACCTTTTGCAATTTCTTCAAACGTTAAAGACAATTTAATCTTTATATCTGATCCTTTAGATCTAGCGTTTCTTTGTCTACCTCCTCCAAAAATACTTTCAAAAGGACTACCACCAAATATATCGCCAAACTGAGAAAATATATCCTCCATATTCATGTGCACACCACCACCAAAGCCACCACCTTGAGAATCTCCCATACCAACACCAGCATGCCCAAACTGATCGTACTGACTTCTTTTTTGATTATCACTAAGAACACTATAAGCCTCTGCAGCCTCTTTAAAGTTTTTTTCTGCTTCTGAATCATCTGGGTTTTTATCTGGGTGAAATTTCAAAGCAAGTTTACGATAAGCTTTTTTTATAATATCTGGAGACGCATCTTTGGATACACCTAATATGTCATAAAAATCTCTCATTTTTTATTAATCACCACTTTTGCATGGCGTATTACTTTATCATGATACAAATATCCTTTTTCAAAGACATCGAGCACAGTATTATCATCTTTTTTATTATCTTTTTGAGTTAACATAGCATCATGTATTTCAGGATCGAGGACCTCACCTTTTACACCAAATGATTCTATATTTTTATTTTCAAGGAACCTTTCTATTTTCGTCTTTAGAATATTGATGCCTTCAATCAATGATTTTTCATTATCTTTATTTCCTTGTTCTGCTGAGTCAACCATTCTTTCTATGTCATCAATTATAGGTAAAATGTCTTTAATCACGCTTTCACCATCGTATTGTAACAATGAGGAAATTTCCTTATTCTTTCTTTTTCTAAAATTTTCAAACTCTGCTTTCAGGCGAATGTGTTTATCTTCCAGCTGATCAATTTTATTTTGCAATTCGTTATTATTAGATTTTTTTTTATTCTTAATCTCTTTTTTCTTTGTTGTCTGCTTTTTTGTCTTGTTTGCTATTTTTTCTGCCAAAATGCTCTCCGAATAATTAAGTTAATAATTAATAATAATTATGAGGATAAATCTATTTCCTCTACTATTTCATAATTCCAGAAACAGCCCTATAACTTCCTATCGCAGAAATAGTGCCAGAAAGTAATGTAAGCCATAAAAATAAAATTGGATTTATAGATAATTGGATGTTCCAACTAGTAAAATTACTAATCATATAATTAGCACCATTAATTGTACCAATAATTAGTGGAGAGGCTATTAAAGTCGCAATAACGCCATCTATTAACCCCTCAAATATAAAGGGCATTTGTATAAAAAGTTTTGTTGCACCAATCAACTTAAGTGATTGAATTAAATCTTTTCTCGAAAATATTGATAATACAACTGTGTTATATATCACTAAGACTGCCACTGCTATAAAGACCATTGCAAGAAATGGAAAATATTTCATTATTTTAGCATATGTTCTTTCAATTTTTTTTATAAGATGACCCTGATATCTCACTTTCTCTATCCCATTGAAATTTTTTATTTCATTAACGATTGGAGTAGCATCTAAAACCTTATCTGAGTTTCTTTTTAAATTGACCACAGCGCTAATTGGCAAAGGATTATAGCCCAATATAGATAATATATCTTCATCAAATTGATCTTTAAAAATTCGAACTGCATCATCTTTATTAATCACTGTTGATGATCTTACACCTTTGATTCGAAGTATAGAATCAGATATATTTTTTGCAGATTCATAGTTGACATCCTGCTTAAAAAAAACTTCAATTTTATATTTTGATCTAAGATATTGTAAAATTGACCTTGTATTTTCCCCTGCGGTAGCTAATAAACCAACAAAATAAAGTGCAAGAAACAACGAGAATACAGCTGTAAATGTTGTCATTTTATGACGCCATACATTTTTGAACCCCTCAGATATCAAATATAAAAACTTATCCATTAGCTTCCTCTAAGTGAACCATCTTTTAATTCAAGAATTCTTCGACCACGTCCCTTAATTAAATTATAATTATGCGATGCCATCAAAATAGTAGTACCATTATTATTTATTTTCTCTAGCAATTGAACTAGTTCAAAAGCTGAAACTGGGTCTAAATTGCCAGTTGGTTCATCAGCAAGTATTATTTCTGGCTCTTTTACTATTGCTCGAGCAAGTGTTACTCTTTGTTTCTCCCCTCCTGATAATTCATAAGGATAATGATCTCTTTTCCCTTCAAATCCAACAAGCTCTAAAGCTTCTTCTACTCTGTATGGTATTTCATTTGCATTATATCCCATTACATGCAAAGGTAGTGCAACATTATGAAAAATATTCCTATCATTAAGAAGGTGATAATCTTGAAATACCATTCCAATGTTTCTTCTGATATTAGGAATTTGTTTTTTACCTGATGAATCTGAGTTATAAGCCCCTACCTTAATTTTCCCAGTATCACATAGTAGATCAAAATATATTAATCTCATCAATGTTGTTTTCCCAGAACCGGTTGGTCCAATCAAAAATACAAAATCTCCATCGTCTATTGAGAAATTTAAATTAGTGACACCACTCCCTTTATTATGGGCATAAGAAACATTTTGAAATTGAATCATCCTATTAAATTACCTAATTATTATTAATGGAAAAAGAAACGAAGATTATTAACTACAATTAAATGTATTTCAAAATAATTTACAATATACATATCAATTAATATGTGTAACTTTAATTTCTTATTTCAAAACAACATAAAATAAATAACAAATAAATGATTTTATTTTTAGATATCATTTTAGTCATTCTATCAATTTTAATGCTCTGGAAAGGTGCAGATTGGCTAGTTGACTCAGCAGCAGAAATAGCACATAGTCTTAAAGTATCTGACTTAATCATTGGCCTTACCGTAGTTGCATTTGGTACCTCTGCTCCTGAATTCGCAGTAACAATAAGTGCTGCAATAACTAAACAAACAGATATTTCAATCGGAAACGTTATAGGCTCTAATATCTTCAACCTAGGTTTCATACTAGGTGGTACAGCTATGATTCGACCAATTGTCACATCAAAAAAACTATTTTATAGAGATGGGTTTTTTCTGTTAATTGTTACTACTCTAATTTTCTTCTTATTTTTTGGTATAGATGGCTGGAATAATCATGAGCCATTCAAAGATATTGGAAATAATGTCTATAATATCGGAGAACCATTTACAGATTCAAATAATGACGGAATTTGGAATGAAAATGAAGAATTTACTGATGTTGGAAATAATGTTTATGATATCGGAGAACCGTTTACAGATTCAAATAATGACGGAATTTGGAACCCAGCTGATACATATAGCAATCTTGAAGGATTAATTCTTTTTTTACTTCTAATAGGGTACGTTACTTTTTTATTTATTAAAAAAGATCCGCCAGAAGAAGTAAATCCTCATAATGCCACCTTGATGTCATACGTCTGGTTCTTTGCAGGTTTAATTTCAATCGTTATTGGTGGGCACTTAATGGTACAGCATGCTTCGAACATAGCAAGATTTCTTGGTATATCAGATTGGGTAATTGCTGTTACTATTGTAGCGGCAGGTACATCAGCGCCTGAATTTGCAACCTCTATTGCCGCCGCAATTAAAGGAAGACATGGAATTGCCATCGGGAATTTAATTGGAAGTGATCTATTCAATCTTTTAGGCGTGCTTGGTTTAGCTGGGATGATAAATGCATCGCCACTTAATCAAGATATATTTGATAGTGTTTTCCTATTGGTATTAATGGTAGGACTAACCTTGTTACTAATTAGAACAAAATGGAGAATAAGCCGACCAGAAGGTGCCTTACTGGTATCTATTAATCTTGTGAGATGGTATTTTGATTTTGCAGGGTGATACTAACCTTTGATATCATACAGATTGTTTTTATTAATATATTCCCAAATCGGTAACGTCACCATATATCTTATAGTTAAATCTTTTTTCCATCTTGACCTTATTTTCCTAGATGAAAGTTCAAATCTTGGAACGTTAGAAAAGTGAACTTTTTGCAAAATCCAATTAGGGATATCACTAGGTCTAAATCCTGGCCTTATAGCAACAACAACATTACATTTATTTAATATTTTTTTTGGATTCTTCCAATTCTTTAAGTCTATTAAACTATCGCTTCCCATTAAATAATATATTTCTTCTTCTTTTAAACCAAAACCCTGCTTTATATCAAGGATAGAGTCAATAGTATATGAAACTCCATTCCTTAAAATATCTACATCTGAATATTCAAAATTGGGATTATCCTCAATTGCTATTTTAACCATCTCAACACGGTGTTCGACTGGCGTGATATCTTTTTTATGAGATGGCGTGTATGCTGGAATAAAAAGTATCTTGTCAAAACTTTCAACTTCACAAATCGTTTGCGCGATAAGTAAATGACCTATGTGAGGAGGATCAAATGTTCCGCCAAAAAGACAAATCTTCATTGTTTTTGTTCTTTGGTAAATAATTGATCAATTTCTTCAATTAAATCTTCTCGGACTATATGATCTTTGCCTTTATTCAACCAATATTTTTTAGCCAAATCAATATTTTTTTCTTTTACGTATGATTTTATAATCCCATAATGAATTTGATCAATAATATCAGTATCATAATATTGATTTAATGCATCATTAAAAGACATTCTTGCTGGCTCAAACTCATCCATTTTTAAATATAATACGCCTGTTTCGTAAAGTTTTTTAGAAAGCTTATTTCTTAAAATGGACATAGACTCTGTTACATTTTGATTATATTCAGATTCTGGAAAATCATCTAAAAACTCTACATATCTTTCAAGGGCTTTTTCTGTATATGATTGGTCATTATAATAATCAGGACTTTCTATACGATAGGCCTCACAAATCCTAAATCTAGCTTTTTCAAAAAATGGGCTAAATGCCATTTT
>CEOP01146470.1_pt1 | contig 10074 bp, 9 predicted proteins | sample 361301 | NCBI WGS metagenome assembly CEOP01 (sample SAMEA2619548, study PRJEB7988) | marine metagenome | biome: marine biome (ENVO:00000447); feature: deep chlorophyll maximum layer (ENVO:xxxxxxxx); material: "saline water (ENVO:00002010), including plankton (ENVO:xxxxxxxx)" | depth 55 m
TATACTAGAAAATCAACTCAAAGAAGCAAATTTAGTTTTTGGTAAATTTATCAAAGAAAATTACTTAAGCTGGATTAATTCAAAGGATAATAGTCCTACCCTATCTCATAATGTTTTAAAAAATAAAATCATTCCTCATCTAAAAAAAAGTAGTCCTACATTATTAATTTTAATTGACAACCTTAGATTTGATCAATGGAAAATTATAGAGCCCTTAGTAAGTAAATATTATAATGTGCAGCAAGAGGATCTATACTGTAGTATCTTACCTACAACAACACAATATTCTAGAAATTCATTTTTTGCAGGACTAACTCCTAACGAAATTAAAAATAAATTTCCAGATTTATGGATTGATGATTTTTATAAAGGAAATAAAAATAAACATGAAAAGGAGCTTTTATCAAAACACCTAGAAAAATTGAATATTAAAACTGAATCTAAATATTTTAAAATTACTAGTTTGATTGATGCAAAAAGAATGGTAGTTAATTTATTAGAGTTGAGAAAAAATAGATTAAATACAATAGTTTACAATTTTGTAGATATTCTTTCTCATGCTAAATCAGAAATGAACATTATTAAAGAGTTAGCATTTGAAGATAAAGGTTATTTGTCTTTGACTTTTAGCTGGTTTAAGAACTCTCCACTATATGAGTTAATTCAAAAAGCTTCTGAACTTAATTTCCAATTGATAATAACAACTGATCATGGAACTATTAATGTGACTCAGCCAATTGAACTTATAGGAAATAAGGAAACTAGCTTTAATTTGAGATATAAATATGGCAAGGGCTTAAAGTTCCCTCAAAAAAAAGTTTTTGAAATTAGTGATCCGGTTAAATATAGCTTACCAAAATACAGCCATGAAGATAAGTATGTATTTGCACTAGAAAATACATATTTTATTTATCCTAATAAATTTAATGAGTATGCTAAACATTTCATGAATTCATACCAACATGGAGGAGTTTCGTTACAAGAAATGCTAATACCATTAATAAATTTATCACCTAGATAAATATGATGGAACTGAAGTATTGTTTAGATGAAATTGATACAGTTGTGTCAGACAGAATAATTCCAAAGATTGAAAAAAATATTATATGCATAGAAGGCACAATGGGGTCAGGAAAAACAACTCTTATAAAGTCCATTTGTGATAATTTAAAGGTAGTAGACAAGATATCAAGTCCTACTTTTTCTCTTATCAATGAGTATAAAACTGTAAATGAAGATTTTATTTATCATTTTGATTTCTATAGAATTAAAAATAAAGAAGAAGGATTAAATTTAGGTATTGAAGAATATTTTTATTCATCTAATTTGTGTCTTATCGAATGGGGTTCTAAAATTGAAAATTTAATTCCTCAAAACAAACACAAAATAAATCTGAATTATATAGATGATAAGCATAGAAAATTAATATTTTCTTAATGGATTTTTCTAAGAAAATAAAACTTTTCTCCTTTGGATTGCTTTTAGGAACATTCTTTTTGATTACTTTTTTAAATGGTAAAAAAGTAAGTTGTAATTATGGACCAGAGAGTCGTGTAATAAATAATTTAAAACAAAAAAAATGGATTTTCGAGAATAAAAAAATAGCTTTAGACAGCTTTAATGTAATTGATTTTCTGGAAAATTCTAAAGTTGATTTTAATAAAAGTAATACTAGAAAAGATAGCTGCAGAGTTTACTATCTAAGGGGGATTAGGCAATACAAGGGAATTATTATAAACGCTAAAAATTGTTCTAAAATTGTTAATTCAAAAGTTCTTATGAATTAATTTTACGCCTTTTAAATTCTTTTTTTATCAAAGCCAATTCTCTAGATGATTGACCTCTTATGGATGAATTTTCCTCTGCTCTTCTAATCAAATATGGAAGCACTTCCTTAACGGGGCCATACGGAAGAAGTTTACATACATTATAACCTAAATTTGCTATATTAAAACTTATTTGGTCGCTCATACCATATAATTGAGCAAACCAGATGTGTTTATTGTTACTTTGAATTTTATTTTTTATCATAAGATCCATAAGTAAAGATGAACTTTCTTCATTATGAGTACCCATTATAAAAGAAAAATAATTTAAATTTTTCACAAGGAATTTCAAAGCACCATTAAAATTTCTATCTGTTTCAATTTTATTCATGCAGATTGGATCTTCATATCCCAGTTTTTTTGCTCTCGATCTTTCTTTTTCCATATAAGCTCCTCTCACAATTTTCACTCCAGGAACAAATGATTTTTTTTTCGATGAACTTAACAAATGTTCTAAATATTTAATCTTATTTTTTAAATACATTTGAACAGTATTGTAAATTAATGCATATTCTTTATTATATTTAATCATGTATTTTTCAACTAAAATATCAACTCCTGGTTGTATCCAAGATTCTTCTGAATCAACTAAAATTTTAACTCCATATTTTTTGCATGACTGAAAACATAAATCAAATCTTTTCTCAACTCTTGTAAGTTGAATTTTTTCAGCTTTTTGGAGAGCTAAACCCTGACTAATTTTGTGAAATAATTTTAAGGAACCTAAGCCTGTTGGCTTAAAAACTGTAAAAGGAACATTCTCGTTTTTTGAAACTGACTTTATGGTTTTGATAATATTCTGAAGACATTCATCAAAACTTTCTTCAGATTCGTAACCTTCAACATGATAATGTAAAATTGATTTTAAATTAAATTTTGATAATTTTTTAACTGTTATCATTGATTCGTTTTCATTTAAACCAACGCAAAATTGGTCAAAAAGGAAATTTTTAATAATTGATATTACAGGTAGCCTCAATTTTAAAAGAATTCGTAACAAATTAGAACCTAACTTAACTATCAATGGATATTTTATCATATTGAATAAAAAAAGACTTTTCCGTAAAGAATTGTTACTTTTTAGCTCAAAAGCTAATTTTGTATTTTCAAACAATTTTCTAGACACTTTTTATAAAAAATTAAAATAGAAATAATAAAATCATTGGATATTAAATTATTTAAAAAAAGTTAATTTTAGACTTTGAAATGCGAAAAATAAAAACGAATCATTACGATATTTTTTTCTCTAACCAAAATTCTTCATTGATTAATAAATTAATACTTAAAAATAAATATAGTAAAGTATTTATTTTAGTAGATTCAAATACAAATAAATATTGTTTGAATTTATTTTTAGAAAAGCATCTAAATGAGATAAAAGCAGAATTAATCACAATCAAAAATGGTGAAGAAAATAAAAACACAAAAAATTTACATTCAGCTTGGACTAAAATTTCAAAACTGGGAGGTGATAGAGATAGTCTTTTAATTAATCTTGGTGGTGGACTGGTGTCAGATTTAGGAGGTTTTGTTGCATCTACTTATAATCGTGGTATTGATTTTATAAATGTTCCAACCACTTTACTTTCAATAGTTGATGCTTCAATTGGTGGAAAAGTAGGTATAAACGTAGAGAAACTAAAAAATCAGGTTGGTGTTTTTAATTATCCAAAATTAATTTTGATTGACACATCATTTTTACGAACACTGCCAAATAGAGAATTGAACAGTGGTTATGCAGAAATGATAAAACACGGACTAATTTTTGAAAAAAAATACTATAAAACCCTATCCGAATTAAAAAATATAGATTCAAAATTGAGTACTGAATTAATTTATAATTCTATTACAATAAAAAGTAAAATTGTAAAAAAGGACCCTAAAGAAAAAAACATTAGAAAAATGTTAAATTTCGGACATACACTTGGGCATGCAATTGAAAGTCATTTTCTTGGTAAAAAAAAATCAAAAACTCTTCTACACGGTGAAGCCATTGCTGTGGGAATGATACTAGAAAGTTATATTTCATATAAAATTTTAAAAATGCCTTTTGAGCAGTGCCTAGATATCAAGCAAACCATAAACAGTAAATTCAAAAATATTAAAATTAATAACGAAGATTCAAAATCAATTACAAACCTTATAAAATTTGATAAGAAAAATAAGGACGGAAAAGTTCTTTTTGTATTACTTTATGAAATTGGTAAAAGTAAAATAGACGTAGAAGTTCCAAAAAAGACAATAATTGAATCACTAGAGTTTTACAGGTCGTAAACTATGCCGAATTTCTACTGGCATTAATATTTCCAAAAAGGGATCTTAAAATCAGTTTTTCATAAATTTTTTCATCCACATTCATTCCTTTTTTTCTGATTTTCATTAAAGCAAATTGCTGGATAGTTAATAAAGGCAAAACAATTTCTTCTCTTATATCTATTGACTTTTTTCCAGCAGGTTGATCTTCCATTAGTTCATTTTGTCCAGATAATTCTAAAAGCATTTTTTTGGTTAACATAAATTCCATGTGCAACATTTTCCAAAAATCCCCGTATTGGTCATCGTCAGCTATATAATCTGTAAGACCAAAAAATGATTTAGACAGGCTCATCATGCTATTTGCAATAAGCGTCTTAAAAAATAGTGAATTATTATAAAGAGATTTTACTAGTTGAAAATCGTTATTTTTTTTAAAATAATTTAAAGCAGTTCCCACCCCATAAAAACCAGGAATGTTCTGTTTTGATTGGCTCCATGAACCAACAAACGGAATTGCTCTTAAGTCTTCAAAATTTAACTTTTTAGATTTTGATCTTGAGGAAGGCCTACTCCCTATGTTTGTTTGTGAATAATATTTTAATGTCGTCATATTTTCCAGGTATCCTGTAAAATTTGGATGGTCTTTGAGTTCCAAATATTTCTTGTAGCTGATATTAGCTATTTTTTCAAATGTTTTTCTGTCTTTTTCAGAAAAGATAGTTTTATTAGGTTCAAGAACATTGTTTTGAAATCCAGAACTCAGTAATTGCTCTAAATTGAATTGACTCGAGTCAAGTGTTCCAAAATTTGAACTAATAGTTTGACCTTGAACTGTTAATTCAATATTATTTGAAGCTATATTTTCTCCAAGTGAGGCATAAAATTGATGTGTGTTTCCTCCACCTCTAGCTGGTGGACCTCCCCTTCCGTCAAAAAAGGAAATATCAAAATTGAATTCTCGAGATAATTTAGAAAGAGATTCCTTTGCCTTATATATACTCCAATTTGCCATAATGTAACCGCCATCTTTAGTTCCATCAGAAAAACCCAGCATTACAATCTGTTTGTTATTTCTATTTTTTAGATGATTTTGATATAATTTTGTCTCATATAGCTTTTTTAAAACTTTAATTGATTTTTCCAAATCAGTAATCGTTTCAAATAGAGGAATTATATCGATAGTTGGCCGAATCCATCCTGTCATTCTTATCAAAGCGAATAGAATCAATATATCTTCCAAAGATGAACAATTAGAAATGATGTAACGATTTGATCCTTTTTCACCGTTTAATTTTTGAATAGTTTTCATAGCTTCAATGGAACCTAGAGTATCAACAGTTATTGAGTCTTTAAAAATAGAAGAAGATACACTACCACTGATTTTCGATAGATAATCGATTTTTTTTTCTAAGTCAAGTGAATCATATTTTTCTTGCAAATTGATATTTAAAAATTTGCTACTTTCACTAGAATCTACAATATGAATAAAAACTTTTCTCAAAATACGAGAATCTTGACGTATATCAAGACTGGCAAAATGATATCCAAAAATCTTAACTTTGTTGTAAAGATCTAATACTTCCTCAACATAAATACCATTATGCTTTTTATTAAGGGTACTAACTACCTCATTTAATCTATTCTTAAATTCTTTAAGACTTATCTGTTTACTTTTGTTTAGTAAAGAATTATACATTTTAGATTCTGTGTCATCAATTAATTCTTCAACTTCATCAAAAGTTATTTTCCTCTTTAATTTTCGTAGGTCTCTATAATAGTTTCTTTGGATAGAATATTTTAGTTTCTCAGCTGTTTTAATTGAAATATCTGGTGTTACATATGGATTTCCGTCACGATCACCACATGGCCAAAATCCAAAACTAAACAGCTCATTTTTTAGTTTCTTCCCATCTAAAATATTCTGCTCAATGTAATTACAAATTGTACTAGAAGAAGTATAAAATATATTTTCTAAGTACCATATTAAGCTCATTGCCTCGTCAAAAGGAGTAGGCTTATTTTTTTTAAAAAATCTGGTTTTTCCAAGTTGTAATAGTAATTTTTTAATTTCATCAATGTTACCTTCTGAAATAAAAAATGACAAATCATTAATAATTCCAAGAACACTACCGGGATAAAATTGAGTCGGATGAGCTGTTAAAACAAGATTAATTTTAAATGATTCAAGATAATTAAAAAGTTCATTTAACTTTCCCTTTTCTGTTGTTTCTTCTTTAATGTATCTTAAAGTTCCTCTACCATGCATATTATTAACAATTGAAAATGCAGAATCTTCTATTGCATCAAATAAAACTATTTGACGTTCAATGAATTGGATAAAAGAAAACATAAGATTGAATCTTTCTTTATCAGTTAATTCAACACAATACTTGTCAAAAAAAGATTCAACAATGAATAAAGGCGATTTTTTCTGACTGTAATTTGATTTACAGTGTTCAGAAAATAGCGGTAATAATAATGAGGTCTTTAAAATTGATTTGAAGGGAAGAGTAAGAAATAGTGAATTATAAATTTCAAACTTAGATAAAACGTGTTCATTAAATCTTTCGAGCTTAGTTTTACGAGCCATCTAAAAATTTATAGATCTGAAAATATTGTGTGCATTAATCTTTTTTTATCGTTGATACTTTCTTCGAGTGATATCATAGTTTCAGATCTAGATATTCCAGGTATATCATCTATTGTAAAAATTAAATCTTTAGCATGTTTAGTATCTTTAGCCCTTAGTTTACAGTAAATATTGAATTTCCCAGTAGTTATGTGAGCTACAGTAACATTAGGAATCTTTTCTAGTTCAGCAAGTACCTTTTCTGTCAAATCATTTCTTTCGAGGTATAAACCTATGTAAGCAATAAAGGAATATCCTAATTTTTCGTAGTCCAAGTTTAAAGAAGAACCCTTTAGAATTCCAGCATCTTCCATTTTTTTAACCCTGACATGGACTGTGCCAGCCGAAACAAGTAATTTTTTAGAAATATCAGTAAAAGGAATTCTAGCGTTATCTATTAATATATCTAGGATTTGATGATCTATTTCGTCAAGTTTAATTTTTTTCATTTGTAAATTATTCATTTAAAAATAAGCCAAAATCCAAGAATAATTCTAATTTTTCTAAAATTTTTTGATTATTTTCTTGTAAGTCAAATGATTTACTGGTAAATTTTGAAAAATCAATAATTCTATTTCCGTAAAGCTTTTTATTAGATTCCTTTTCAATTTTTGGATAAAAATAAATCTTATTTTGTTTTAGATATTCATGAAATTGAATAAAAAGTTTATTTGATAAACCTTGAGAACATTTAATATTTATAATTTCAAGATCCCTCAAATAATCTTGATTTTCAGGAATTGAAAAATAAACGTCAGTTTTAAGTTTAATTTGAACTTCATAGGCAAATAGATTTAAAAAATTTAAGAGGCATTTATAAACCTCATCTACAACCAAATTCCTTCCAAAATCATTTGGGTGGTGTCCAGCCTCTATCAGAATAGTAGGTGTATTTTGAGACATGAAATAATCACCAAAACAATTAATGTTAAAACCATCATTATAGCGTCCAACTGACCAAGTTTTGTCTGGCTTGATAGATTTGTATAATAAGCCAATCATTGACATTGCTTTTTTTCTGATTTCATTAATTGATTTTGATTTATCAAAACTAGGAGCCAAAAAAGATATTAAAGCCGATAAAGTTGGATTGCCTGCAGCATAAATTGAACGTTGGTCGTGAAGATTTATGCAAAAATGCGGTTTGAATACATTAAAAAGCGAAATGAGTAGTTTTGATTCTGGTTGGGTTCTTTTGATAGCATCTCTATTCAGGTCAACACCATTTGCATTAAATCTTGAATATTTATCAGAACCGTCAGGATTTAGTTGATATATAACCTTAATACTTAAATCGTTTAGTAAACTAGATTTTTTTAAAGTTAAATCAGAAAAAAGCTGAATTAAAGCACGTGTTGTTGTACTCTCATTTCCATGCATTTGTGACCAAAGCAAAACTTTTCTTTTACCAAATCCAAATGAAGACAGTAGAATAGGCCTGTTTTCAACAGAATAACCTAAAATAGATGTATGGTCATCAAGATTATTTTGAATTAATAATTTATCAAGAATAGCAGGAGACAAGTATCGGTTATTGTTAAATGTATACACACTACAAATTTATGAAATGAAAAAGGAATTTAATTCTTTAATATGTATACAATTATATACAAATAAATCAGATTCATAAATAGATAACAAATGTTTTTGATTAAAATGCTTTAAATCAGTGGTTTAATAATTCTAAATTCAATTAAAGATTTAATATAAATTCGTAAATTTTATAAATATATTTCACTTATAATTTTTAAATTTTATAATATATTATTAAATTGTATACAATGATAAACAATGAATTAATAGTTTCAAAAATTAAAAAATTAATGGAAGACAATAATTTGACTCCATCATCATTTGCAAATAAAATTAACTCAAAGAGAGCTAACGTCTCCCATATATTATTAGGCAGAAATAAACCCAGTTTAAATTTTTTAATTAAAATTGTAAAATCGTTTGACAATATTTCATTGGACTGGTTTATTAATAATGATGTTGATTCATCCGATGTGTACAAAAGAATAGCTGACTTGAATACAAATAATAAAGAAGAAAATGCAAGAAAAATTAAAACTATCGTACATTTTTATGAAAATGGAACTTTTAGTCTTTTTAAAAACTCTGATTAACTTTTACTTTCCCCCCAAATACCTTATTTTTTTCTTAATATTTTTAAACTTTTCTTGCCATAAAGTTGACAGGAATTGTTCAAATTTTAGATTAGGCACATTCAAATACGAGAGAGTAATTGGAGACAAACTAACTAGTTCTTTGTTTATCAGAGATACTGATATAGAAATTGAATACTACAACAACAAAATTGATACCTCTAAAATTAATTGGGTTAACGAATGTGAATTCATTTTAAGAAAACAAAATCCTACCAACAACCTTGAAAAAAAACCAATATCAATAAAAATTATTAGTACCCATAAAAACTACTATATTTTCGAATTCTCATTGGTTGGCGATAATAAAAACAGGAAAAGAGGAAAGATTATTAAAATAAGTGAAGGGTTGGATTTTCCTTCAAAATTTTAATTTTGTTTGAATTTTATCAGATTTTGATACCTCCTCAGGTTCATTTACCTCTAATTCACTTACCTCACTGTTTTCAGTACTATCCTCGTATGGCAAACTCTCAATTAATGAAATTTTATTTATCTTCCTTTTGAAATATTTTTTTTCAGTTAAAAGTCGATTTCCACTTGCCTTGAACCCTTTTATATCGATAAACTCTTCAACATTTATCATTTTTTCTTGATTTAGCTCCTCCCCTTTATTCTTTTTAAAATAAATACTAATAACAGGTCTCCACTCAGTTGTGATAAATACAAATTTGACATCCTCTTTTAAATAATGTAGTTCTTTATTTTGATTTTCAATTAAAAATCTTTTGATGAAATATTCTTTTTTATTTTCATCATAATAAATCAAAGTGATTGGTTTCACTTTAATCCACCTCTCTATTACTATTGGCATTCCTTTAAATTGTGTTGATGGTTCTGGATTAGTTGTTTTCAAGGTGCCATCGTCGTTAATAATAAGTAGTAAATCTTCAGCTCTGAAAGCCCCAAGTGGGTTACCCCTTGAATCCAAGTTTAATTTTAATACAATTGGGTCAAACCAAACATTTCTGGGTTTTAAAGTAGATAGTCCTTTTTCCTTAAACTCTACTTTTAATAGATTATACTTTGATAAAATATTTCCTCTCGCGCTTCTACTTTTTATTTGATAACTTGAAAAATCTACATCATGGTCCCGTTTTCTTAAATTTTCGGTGCTTTTAGACTTTTTAATATAATATCTTACTTTTTCAGCCTCTCCGTTAGAATTGCCTGAGAAGTGAAGCACAAGACTACCAGG
>CEOP01076899.1_pt1 | contig 10072 bp, 10 predicted proteins | sample 361301 | NCBI WGS metagenome assembly CEOP01 (sample SAMEA2619548, study PRJEB7988) | marine metagenome | biome: marine biome (ENVO:00000447); feature: deep chlorophyll maximum layer (ENVO:xxxxxxxx); material: "saline water (ENVO:00002010), including plankton (ENVO:xxxxxxxx)" | depth 55 m
ATTCAAAAAACGCTCGACAATCATATCATCATTTTTCATGACGACTATATTGTATTTAAAAATTCAACACACAAAATATCAGAACTAACATATTCTACCATTAAATATATGTTGAACAAGAAAAACAAAGCATCGCCACCACTCTTTAATAATATTATACCCATTATTAAACAAAACCCCAAAATTATATTTAACATAGAAATTAAATCAACCAAAATCATTAACAGTGTTATTATAAGGCATATTAAAAAACAACTAACCACCAATAACGTGATAGATCAATGTATCATTTCCAGCTTTAATTATTTTTTATTATTACAAATCAAGTTATTGTTTAATGAGCCTCGAACAGCCCTTATTATGGGCAAAAAAAGACTAATTCCGCTCAAAACCTTACGTAATAAATTATTAATTAAAGCATTAAACCCAAATTATATTCATGCAAACTGGAAGTATTTAGATAACAATCTTGTTGTTTGGCTACAAAACAAGAATATAGGAATTCACGTTTATACTGTTAACACCACAAAAATTCAAGATAAAATGATTAATAGAGGTATTAATATTTTATTTACAGATAATCACAGGCTCTACTCAAACAACGGGTCAAAAGATTGAATAATTATATTATTACAAGCCTGTAATTGTTTGGTTGATTGATGTCCATGCGATATTAGCACACAATCAATACCCAGCGCCCTACTAACGTCATAGTCAAGAACAGTATCTCCAATTAGCAGAAGGTCTGATTTTCTGTATGCCAAATTATCTAGCAACTGCTTTCCTTGTTGTGTTTTGCCGCTCGCAATATGATTATTTACTCCAACAATATGTTGAAAAAATCCATCAATAGAATAAAATTTTGTCAGATCATCCAGTGTGTTTTGATGTGATGCGGATAAAAGCGAAAGACTAATATTGTTTTCCAATAGTGTTTTCAGCAAATCAATGGACTTTGGAAATAATTTTGCCAGCTTTTGCCTTTTTTTATATTCAGCGACAAACTCTTTTTTTAACTGAGAAAATGCATCCCTTGAAACATCCAGTCCAATTTTTTTATAAAAATCAATTATAGGGAAACAAAACAAGTCTCTATATATCTGTAAATTAATTTTATTCAGTTTTCTTCTACACAGCAATTCATTTAAAACATCTACAAAGATATTAGTGTCATCAACAAGAGTGCCATTCCAATCAAAAATTATATGTTTTTTATCATTTATCATTAAAATCTTTTAAAAAATTAAATGAATATATTCCAGCATTGTGACCATCTGCCCAAACAATTCTAATTGCATAATGTCCTATATGGCTATATGTAACAATTTGACAACTTTGTTTTTTATCTTTTTTTGGCTTCTTATTAATATAAAGATTCCCAAAAACATCAGTTTCTCCAGAGCAATTTGCACATGGACAGGCTTTTCTAAGATCCGCTAAATTAATATATGATTCCGAGCCATCCTCCCAGCTGATAGCTAAATTATTATCTAAAACAACAATCTCTTTTGGCTTAACGTTCATTGAAGTTTTTGATTAACCAATTTTAAAAAATCTGATTTATTATTAAAATTCATTCTATTATCAATGAAATCAATGGAAAAATCTGTCATAATAATATTGACATCATAGTTATTTATTTCATTAAGCTTATAATAGTCTTTGCTTGTTGTAATAATTACTTTAGCATTACAGTCTTTCATTTTTAAAATAATATTTTTCATATCTTTATCAGCATAGTTATAATGATCAGGATAATGTATAAATCCATTAATAGATATATTTTCCTGCTTTAAAGAATTCATAAATGATTTAGGATTTGCAATCCCACAAACAGCAAAAAGAGGAGGAGGTGGGGTGTCACCCAAATCAAAAGTAAGAATATTTTTAGTTATTAATTTTAAACTACCAGACGGCACATTGTTGACATGACATTCAGACTCGAACAGCTTATCCTTTGTGGAATCTTTCCAAATAACAACATCTGCTCTTTGTAAAGACCCCATTTTTTCTCTCATTAAAGTTTGATTCTTTTGTGCATTAATCATGACAATATCAAGATCTCTATTAATATATAAGGATTGAAAACCATCATCTAAAATTATTACATCACAATTGCTAATTTTATGAGCAGCCTTAATTGATTTAACCTTATTGTTTCCAACCACCATCGAAATCGAAGGGTGTTTTTTCCACAGAGCAAAGGGCTCATCTCCTAAATCATCCACAGAATAAGAATTTTTATTGTACGAATTAAGAACAACCATTTTTTTACTGATACGCCCATATCCTCTTGTGACTACACATGGCTTTTTATCAATAGATAGCAAATATGAAACAAGCCAGTCAGTCATAGGTGTTTTTCCCGACCCCCCCATAGAAATATTACCAATAGAAATTATTGGAATATTAAACGCATGAGTTTTCAGTATTTTATTTTGAAAAAGCTTGGTCCTCAGACTAGAAATAAAATAAAAAATATATTGAATCAGTTTCATGTAATCTTTGCATCTAATTTTTCTAAATTCTTATTAAGATAAACAGTTAAATCGTCTGCACTGTCTATCTTGCGGGCATCATCTTCCATATCCATAGGTTCAGAAAAGTCTATATAAATTTCCCCAAAAGGCTTTGGTAGTCTCAGTTTATCCCAAGACCTTGCCTCCCAATACTTAGTTGAATTACAAGAAATTGCAATAATTTGTGCATTTGATCTAACCGCAATTTTATACGACCCTAATTTTGCTTTTTGTGGAGGCCCCTTGGGTCCATCATTGGTAATTGCAATAATCGAATTATTTTTTTTAAATATTGCCAGCATTTTTTTTATGACATTATCCCAGCCACGTGTACTTGAACCTCTTATTAATCCAATAGAAGATCGACTTAAAAAATGTGCCATTATTTGTGAATCTTCGTGTGTACTAGAAACCGCCCACAGATTAGGTGTTTTATATTTTTTAAAAAAATATACTGCATATAAAAATCTAGCATGCCAAGAACATAACATAATTGGTCTCTTGTTTTTTGTAGCGCGCTGTAGGTTATCTAATCCAGTCACATGCCACTTATTGGTACGGAAAACAAAGAAAAGAACCACTTCTAAAAACAACGACATAATATAGATTTTTATTTTTTTCATTTAATAATTATCGTTGCAACATTGTTCATCACATTGCTTTTATTTGTAAATTTATTTGTTACTAATTTCATTTCATGCTTAATAGCATTATAATATTCTCTATCATCTAAAAGCCTATTCATAATCAATAATAAATTATTTGTATTAACATCATTCTGTATAAGTTCAGGAATAATTTTTTTGTTCGCAACAATGTTGGTCATTGAAATATATTTAACTTTTATCAATAATTTTGAAATATATCCCGATAGTTTAGAGAGTTTATATGCAACAATACATGGCGTATTCATAAATGTTGCTTGAAGAGATATTGTGCCAGAAGTAACTATGGCGGCATCGCAACATTCAAGTAATTCTATGGGTGATTCAGTTACAATTTTCAAATCGGATAAATCATATAGCTTTTTTATTTCTTTTTCACTAAATCCTGGGGCCAACCCAACAACACACTCTATATTTTTATTCTGCATTAATTTTTTTGCGGCCCTAAGATAAATCGGAAAATGTTTTTTTAATTCTTGTGTTCTGCTACCTGGAAAAATTCCAATAATCTTTTTTCGCAAGTGGAGATTTAATTTTTTTCTTAACATTTTTTTATTTGATGGTTTCCAATGATCTAAAAAAGGATGTCCAACATATTTAGCTGTAACACCATGTTTCTTATAAAATTTTTCCTCAAAAGGAAATATAACCATCATATTATCGATATGTTTTTTTATGGCAACAACCCTATTTTCATTCCAAGCCCAAAGTTGAGGGCTTATAAAAAAGTCAATTCTTGTTGATGGAGAGAGTAGCTTTATTTTTTTTGCAAGGCTTAAATTAAATCCAGGAAAATCTATTAGAATCACGCTATGTGGTTTTATTTCATATACAAATCTTGCAATTTTTCTTACAAGACTATTCATATAGGGAATTTTTTTTATAGCCTCAGAAAAGCCAATAACTTCAATTTTCTGGATATCCTCAAATTGATTTAATCCAGAACTCACCATATCATCTCCACCCACACCCCAAAATTCAATAGGACCACCAACATTACGCATTGAATTCATTAATTGACCACCATATTGGTCACCGGATGTTTCGCCAGCAATAATGACATATCTTTTCATTAACTAATTATTTTTTGAATTGATTTGATCACGAATTTGAATAGCTACCTGTAGAGCAGCAAGGCCATCTTTGGCAGATACAGCTGGATTAATACAATTAGTAATTGATTGAATAAATGCCTCCAACTCTACCTTTAATGCATTGTGTGAAACAATGTTTGGCTTATCGTATAAAATGAATTTTTCAGAATTTTCATTTACAACAATATATGAACCATCTTTCTCTGGCTGTTTATTTGACAGCATATATGTTTCAACACACGGATTTAAAAAATCAATATTTGTATATATGTTTTTTTCAAAGATTCTAAATTTTCTAAGTTGTTTTTGCGAAATTCTACTTGCTGTCAAATTTGCAACACATCCATTAGTAAACTCAATTCTAGTATTTGCCATATCAATAGTATCAGAAAGTATTGAAACCCCCGACGCATTAATTTGATTTATATCTGATTGAATAATTTGTAACAAAATATCAATATCGTGTATCATTAAATCTAATATGACATCAACATCTGTTCCTCTAATATTAAATGGAGCCAATCTATGAGATTCTATAAATTCAGGCCTAACAGACTCTTTATTAAAGGCACAAAATGCTGGATTAAACCTTTCAATATGTCCAACCTGAATCATTTTTTTATTATTGTCAGATAGTAAAATTAATTTTTCAGCTTCAGCTATATTTGTTGTAATGGGCTTTTCAATAAAGACATGACAGCCCAGATTGAGAGCCTGCTTTGCAACGGAATAATGAGTTGATGTGGGAGTACATATTGAAACTGCATCACATCTAGAAAGTAGATCATCAAGGTTTTTGTATGATTTTACATTATATGCCTTTGAAACACCACCAGCACACCTACTATCAACATCAAAGATACCAACACAATCAACGTTATGTATAGTTTGATATTGTTGAACATGAAATTTCCCTAAGTGTCCAACACCCACAACACCAATGCGCACTATTGATTTTTTTCCCATCATGCAATTTAAGTATATTTGTTCTTGTTTTTTAAAAATTTAATTTTGAAATTAATTGCCTATAAAAAAAGAGAAGACCAATGACCTTAATGATGAAAAATTGTATTAGCTATGGAGTTCTAGGAATAGGACTTTTGATGTATTTTGTTTTTATAAATGCATACCAATTTGTTGAATCAACAATTGTAATGTTGTTAGCAGTTATGCTATGGTCAGTTTTAACAACATATTTAGATACATTTAATACACAAATCTTTTCTAAGGTTTTAAGCATATCTGGTTTGATATTTGCTATATCATTTTTCTTCTTTTTTGGAGTAGAAGAGGTTCCCATGCCTAAGGGGGCTATGTTATTTAATGCTTCCGGCATAGCTATGACACTTTTTATTATATTTATGTCTATCCTTCCAGCGCTTTATGTCATCCATGGAGATAAAACGAAACAAACCACTCATCAAGACACACCTACTACTCAATCAACACAAGATTTTATTTTGCCAAACGAGGTAGAAGAAATTGATGATAATTGGGAAATTGCAACGGATGAAGATATAGAATCTGGAAATTTTGAAGTAGCAGCCTAATTAAACTTTATTTTTATAGTAACCTCTTAAAACACTCGCCAATAATCCCATTCTAACAATATGGTTGCCAACAAAAGGTAGCCGGTATAGTGATATAGAAATAAAATATAATAGATTAAATAAACCTTTTAATAATATATTTTTTTTTAATAAAAATTTGTTTTTAACTATATCAATTTGAAGCGGCTTATCTAGTAAAACAAAATTGGTGGATCCAAACTCCATCATTTTGTTTAAATGTTCTCTATATGTCGGATGGTTATTTCTATTGGCTACTGCTAGTTTTGAAGCACGCATCATATTAGGATATTTTTTATTAAATTTATATGACCAATCTAGTTCTTCTCCACCATAATATCTTAAATCAGGATTAAATAGAATTGTGTTCATTATAGATTTTTTCACCATACAGTTACTAAATAAAAAATTTTGGTAACTAACAACGTCATGTTGATTATATTTTTTAATTCCTCGTTGATTATGATTTAAGTATTTTGAAAAATTAAAATCTAGAGAATTATAGTTTAAGCAACCAGAATAAGCCACTCCATTGGTCATTGATATAGATTTTGTATATTCGATAATTATATTAGGATGAACTGTAATATTACTATTCAAAAATAAAAGCCATTCCCCATGAGCCATTTCTATGCCTTTTAATCTAGTGGCTACTCTCCCCATATTCTTTAGAAATCTAAAATTTAACTTTTTAAAATTTAATTTTAACTTTTTAAAAAATTCATATGAACCATCCGTTGAACTATCATCAATATAAATGACTTCAATATTGTGGTTATCTACATTAATATGATTAATTGAATTGAGAGTATCAGGAAGTGTAGTAATGGTATTATAACCAATAATAATAATTGATATATCATAGGAGCTATTTTTCACAGATTATCCCAATAAATGTTTTGTGCTGTATATTCCATGTGAATTGTTTATCAATATCACTAGTAATTGTATCAAATCTACCATCTTTTATTTTTTTTATAGCCTGCAATTGATCATTAATATTATTTTCATCAACAACTAAGCCTAAATTATATTTATTAATTATAGTTTTCATGTTTTTCAAAGAAGAAGAAATGATAGGTAGTCCCATTAGTGCATATTCAAACAATTTATTTGGCAATGCAAGTTTATTGCTAACCCCTTTCCCCCTAATAATTAGCCACCCAATATCACAGGCTGATGTATAGTCCAATAAATCTAAATATGGTACTCTACCTACAAACTTAACTTTATCGGATAGATTATATTGTTTTACTTGATTAATATACACGTCCTTTGATTCGCCATCACCAATAATTATAGCTGTTATATCTGAGCTAGATTTAATTAAATCTATCAATTTTCCAATACCACGATATTTTTGTATTACACCCTGATAAACAATAATCGTATGCCCATCAATAATATCAAATTTATTTTTTAAATTAATTTTCTCAAAAGATGCGCTAGGCTTCATTGGGTAATTATATATCTGTTCCCATTTTAAATGCGAATGATGACCATATATTTCCTTTAAAAGAATTTCATCGGAACTAGCAGTTGTAATAATGTTTTGCACAAAGCGAAGAAAATAATTTTCATAATAAAAAGTTATATTTTTATATAATGGTTTATATTGAAGAGCTGCTAGTTCAGTATAAATTTCCCGACAATCATATATAATTTTTGTGTTTTTTAAACTGCATGATGAGGCGAGAGAATATAAGTCAGCTGATATTGCAACATCAAAATTTTTATTATGCAAATACAACCTCACTTTAACATAAAACTCAATATATTTGAATATTCCCATCATCCTTAGATTGATTTTATGAAAGGTCACATTATTAAATAGTGACTTCTTAAAAATTTTCTTATGTGTACCGATTAATGTAATGGAATAATTTTCCTTCGACAGCGAATTGATCATATTAATACAACGAGCATCATAATTAAAATCGCCAAGAAAAGTAATCACAATATTTTTTGTTTTCATTTTATTTGAGAGGTGTATTTATAAATTATTTTTGAGGCAATGGATTTTGGCAGTGAATATACAATTTTGAATAAAATATTTTTAAATGACAGAAAATCACATTTAATTGCATGATTGTAATATTCCTTTGCTTTATTATATTCATTAGCATAAAAGAACATGCTACCTATTTTCCTATAATGAGTTGCCATTATTCTCTTATTAGAATTTTGTATAATATATTCTTTATGTTTACTAACAATATATTCAATTGCTGAAGCTTCATTGTAATCATTAGATGATTGACTTTTCGTAGATAAGTTCCATTGAAATAAATTTTCTTCTAGATTTTCCATTCGTGGATTTTCTTTTGAAATAGAAATGAAAAAATCCCAATCCTCAGAAGGCTCAGCACTAGAGTCTAATTTATTTATATGTTTGTCTAAAAAAGGTGTTGCAAAGAGACAACATTGAAAAAAAGGACCAGGCTCTCTAAGAATAGAATGTTGAAAATTATCTTCTAAATTATTTAGTTTTTTTTCGTATTTAGTTTGATCAATCATATTATTTATTATAAAGTTTGATGTTACAAAGTCTAGATTCTTTGTTTTAATTATATGAGATTGCTTAGATAGTTTTTCATCTAGCCAGACATCATCATCATCAATAAATGCAATATATTCACCTTTAGATTTTCTTACCCCCTCAATACGAGATTTTGATACTCCAAGGTTTGTAGGATTTTTATAATACTTAATTCTTGAGTTTTTAAGTTTTAATATTTTATTTTTCGTTTGATCAGATGAACCATCATCAATAATAATAATTTCTATATCCTTATAACTCTGGCTGCAAACATTAGAAACTGTTTTTATTAATTCGTCATCATTATTATATGTTGGGATAATAACTGAAATCATGCGCGCTGCATTTTATAAATTTTGAACGCTCCAACCATAACATAAATAACAATAATGAGCGTGAATTCTAATTTGAGATAAGCCAGGAAAGCAATACTACTTACAATGGATATATATAAAATATCATATAAATTATATTTAATTGGTAGCCAATCTTGATTTTTATATAATAAAAATAATGACATAAATAAATATGCAAATAACGTTGCAAAGGCGGCACCATAAAAACCATATACAGGGATTAACAAGTAGTTACTAATAAAATTAACTATAAAGCCAACTCCCCAAAAGTATGGCACCCAAGACTGTTTATTTTTAATATAAATTGAAGGCATTTGAAGAATAAAGACCCCATAGATAGCATAGCTAAATGCAACAATAGGGATTATCTCACCACCGCTCCAAAAAGCTTCACCTATTAAATAGATGTTATTAATATTAATTTTAAAAAGAATTGGCCAAATCATTGTAATTATAGTTGATATGAAAATTAAAAAAACAATAAACCTGCTACCAATTTGTTCAAATTGTATTACACTATCATTATGCTCACTTTTTAAATAAAATGGTTGCCAGTTTAAGTTGAAAGCTCTAACAATTAATAGAACTATCGCTCCAATTTTATAGCCAGCTCCATATAAACCCACATCCTCAACAGAACTAAGCCATCCCAACATTATGCGATCAGCCATCTCTATCATTATAAAAAATATAGATGCAGGTAAAAATGGCATACTAAATAAAAGCATTTTCCTTAATAGAGCATAGTCAAATTGATTGATTTTTAGATTAAATGCTAACAAAGGCAATAATAATAATAATTGAATTATAGAAACGCAAACCAGTGCAATTAAGGCACCATTAAAGCCCATACCTAGACTTTGAATAAAGTATATATTGAGAGTTATTGACAATAGAACATTCGCCAGGCTTACCATTAAAAAATATATTGGCTTTTCTAGTAATCTTATAATAGTCATTAATCTTGAGGAAAGCATATCACTGAATAAAATTCCTATTACCAACATAGCTATTGTTTTTGAGGAATAGATACTTACAGTATTAAAATAAATTAGAGGTTTATCAAAAATATAAATAATTACGCTTAACACTATACCCCAACAAACAGAGTATAGAAAAGAGGTTGTTATAATTTTCTTTGAATGATTTTGTTCATAGTATTTTAATAACGAAGAATCCATTCCATGACTATAAACAGTATTTAAAAAAGCAATGATTGTATAAAATATGAAAATATATCCAGCTTCCTGCGCCGATAATAAATTTGTATATAGGGGCAGAAGTAAAAAAGAGATAGCCCTAAGTCCTAAAAATCCTATACTATAAATAAA
>CEOP01217363.1_pt1 | contig 10061 bp, 7 predicted proteins | sample 361301 | NCBI WGS metagenome assembly CEOP01 (sample SAMEA2619548, study PRJEB7988) | marine metagenome | biome: marine biome (ENVO:00000447); feature: deep chlorophyll maximum layer (ENVO:xxxxxxxx); material: "saline water (ENVO:00002010), including plankton (ENVO:xxxxxxxx)" | depth 55 m
CCTTCTTCTTTTTTCAAAATATATACCTCAGCTTTAAATTTAGCATGAGGTGTAACCGAACCAGGCTTACATATAACCATACCTCTCTTAATATCGGTTTTTTCGATACCTCTTAGAAGAATTCCTACATTGTCACCCGCTTCACCTCTGTCGAGAATTTTGCGGAACATCTCAACTCCAGTCACAGTTGAGTCAAGTTTTTCAGCTCCCATTCCAATAATATCAATTGAATCGCCAGTGTTGGCAACACCAGTTTCAATTCGACCGGTAGCAACAGTACCTCGTCCTGTAATGGAAAATACATCCTCAACAGGCATTAAAAAATCTTTTTCAACATCACGTTTTGGTAATTCAATCCATGAGTCAACTTCTTCCATTAATTTAAGTACAGTATCTACCCATTTTTGTTCTCCATTCAGAGCCCCAAGCGCTGAGCCAAGGATTACCGGGGAATTATCTCCGTCATAATCGTAGAAGGAAAGTAATTCTCTTACTTCCATTTCGACCAATTCTAATAATTCTTCATCATCAACCATGTCAGCTTTATTAAGGAAAACAACTATTCTAGGAATTCCTACCTGTCGACCAAGTAAAATATGCTCGCGCGTTTGTGGCATAGGCCCGTCTGTAGCGGCGACTACAAGTATAGCTCCATCCATCTGAGCAGCACCAGTTACCATATTTTTTACATAATCGGCGTGACCAGGACAATCAACGTGCGCATAATGTCTATTTGTTGTCTGATATTCTACGTGTGAAGTATTAATAGTAATACCACGCTCTTTTTCTTCAGGAGCATTATCGATTTGATCAAAGCTTTTTGCTTCAGACATTCCTGCATCAGCAAGCACCTTTGTTATCGCAGCTGTTAATGTAGTTTTACCATGATCTACGTGACCAATTGTTCCAATATTTAAGTGGGGTTTCGATCGGTCAAAAGTTTCTTTAGCCATAATTTAAATGTATCTTTATTAATTAAGAGGGTGCAAATTTAAAAATTTTTTATAAAAAACAGTCTATTTTCAAGGATTTTTACTTACGTAAGATTAAGCTTTTCAACTTAATTTAAAAATGTCCATAATCTATAATTATATGAAGCCTTTATTAATAAATTTTAAATTTTGATCTTATAGATTTTATCAATTTTAAAAGTGATTAATGTTCTTGATTTTAGAAAACCATTTAGGAAAAATACCTTCCTTAAACGTTGCATTAAATAATCCTTAATTATAAATTTGCATTTAATCGTCAAAATGGGTTAATATGACTGAATTTTCAAACTACTTAAAAGAAATTGAAGAGAGAAAGTCTTTAGGTCTTAGTCCTAAACCTATCGATGATGGAGCTTTATTAGAAGATATTATATTAAATATTAAAAATGACAAAAATAAAAATCACGAAAGCTCTTTAAATTATTTCACCTACAACGTGTTACCTGGAACAACCAGTGCAGCTAAAGTCAAAGCAAAGTTTCTTAAAGAAATAATTCTTGGGGAAATTTCAATTAAAGAAGTTTCGCCATCATTTGCACTTGATCAGCTCTCACATATGAAAGGAGGCCCTTCTATTGAAGTGCTATTGGATTTGGCGCTAGGACCCTATGAATCAGTATCTAAAGATGCTTGCAAAGTTTTAAAAACTCAAGTTTTTCTTTACGAAGCAGATATGGAAAGATTAGAAATAGCTTTTAAAAATGGGGATGAAATTGCTAAAGATCTCCTTGAAAGCTATTCAAAAGCGGAATTTTTCACTAAGTTACCTGATCTTCCTGAGAAAATTGATTTAGTTTCCTTTGTTGCAGGTATTGGAGATATATCGACTGATCTTTTATCCCCGGGTAGTGACGCACATTCAAGATCTGATAGAGAACTTCATGGTCAGTGTATGTTCGAGCACAATAAAGAACAGCAACAATCACTAATAACTTTGCAGAATCAATTTCCAAATAGAAGAGTGATGCTAGTTGCAGAAAAAGGGACTATGGGTGTGGGCTCTTCAAGAATGTCTGGCGTTAATAATGTAGCTCTTTGGATAGGAAATCAAGCAAGTCCGTTTGTTCCCTTTATAAATATTGCCCCAGTGGTTGCTGGAACTAATGGTATTTCGCCAATATTTCTTACAACTGTTGATGTAACGGGAGGTATTGGTTTAGACCTACAAAACTGGATAAAATCTATTGATAAAGATGGGAAGCCGATTGTTAATAGTGAAGGTGAGCCTGAATTACAAGAAAGTTTTTCTGTTAAAACAGGTACTTTATTTACAATTAACACAAAAACCAAAAAGTTATATCAAGGTAAAAAAGAGTTAATAGACGTCTCTTCTTCGTTTACACCTCAAAAAATCGAATTTATGAGAGCTGGAGGCTCTTACGCCATTGTATTCGGAAAAAAACTCCAAAACTTTGCTGCCAAGACAATTGGTATTGAATTACCAAAAGTTTTTGCAACTTCAAAAGAAATATTCTACGAGGGTCAAGGGCTCACAGCTGTTGAAAAAATATTTAATAAAAATGCTCTTGGGACTTCAGGAAAAATTTTACATGCTGGATCTTACGTTAGAGTTAAAGTTAATATTATTGGATCTCAAGACACCACAGGACTAATGACTTCACAGGAATTGGAAATGATGGCTGCAACAGTAATTTCTCCGACAGTAGACGGTGGATATCAATCTGGTTGTCATACGGCTTCAGTTTGGGATATAAAATCTCAAAAAAATATTCCTAAGTTGATGAAATTTATGAGTGATTTTGGTCTAATAACCGCGCGAAATCCTAATAATAAATATCTTCCAATGACAGATGTAATTCACAAGGTCCTAAATGACATCACTGTGGACGATTGGGCAATAATTATTGGCGGGGATTCACATACAAGAATGTCTAAGGGAGTTGCATTTGGTGCAGATTCAGGAACTGTAGCTCTAGCCTTAGCTACTGGAGAAGCTTCTATGCCAATTCCAGAATCAGTTAAAGTTACTTTTAAAGGGAAGATGAAAGATCATATGGATTTTAGAGATGTTGTTCATGCAACTCAATCTCAAATGCTTAAAAAGTTTGGCGGTGAAAATGTATTTCAAGGAAGAGTAATCGAAGTACATATAGGAACATTACCATCTGATCAAGCCTTCACTTTTACTGATTGGACCGCTGAAATGAAAGCTAAAGCCTCTGTTTGTATCTCCCAAGATAATACACTTATTGAGTCCCTTGAGATAGCTAAAGGAAGGATTCAAATAATGATTGACAAAGGAATGGATAATCAAAATAAAGTCCTAAAAGGTCTTGTTGATAAAGCGGATAGTCGAATCAATGAAATTAAATCAGGAAGCAAACCCCCACTCAACCCTGATGAGAATGCAAAATACTACGCTGAATTTATTGTGGATTTAGAAATTATTGATGAACCCATGATTGCTGATCCTGATGTTCACAATGATGACGTGTCTAAACGTTACACTCATGATACTATCCGTGAACTTTCATTTTATGGTGGAGAGAAAAACGTCGATCTTGGATTTGTCGGTTCCTGTATGGTTCACAAGGGAGACATCAAAATTGTAGCTAAGATGTTGAGAAATCTTGAGGATTTTTATGGAAAAGTTAAGTTTAAATCTCCGCTTGTTGTTACAGCTCCAACCTATAATATAATTGATGAGCTCAAGGAAGAGGGTGATTGGGAGATTTTACAAAAGTATTCTGGTTTTGAGTTTGATGACGAAGCTCCAAAAAACTCTGCTCGAACAGAATATGAAAATATATTATATCTAGAGAGACCAGGTTGTAATCTCTGTATGGGAAATCAGGAGAAAGCTGAAAAAGGTGATACTGTGATGGCAACATCTACACGTTTATTTAAAGGTAGGGTTGTTAAAGACTCTGAAAGAAAAAAAGGCGAATCATTGCTTGGCTCTACACCAGTTGTGGTACTTTCAGCAATCCTTGGGAGAATTCCTAAATTGGATGAATACAAAGTTGCTGTGAAAGATATAAAGCTCACTCAATTTGCTCCACCAATAAAAAAAATGGTATCAAAACCCGATCACTTACTTTCTTTCTGAAAGTAATTATATCATTAAATGTTATATACTATTTTTTGAAAATGATAACTATATGAAAATCAATAATTTTCAAATCAAATAAGTATTATAAAAATTGTTTTATTAATCCTATTTTTGTTTATTGTATTTCGTTTTCAAAAAATAAAGTCATGAAGAGATTACCATTCTTACTAATCATTCTGTTAATTTATTCCTGTAGTAAAAGTTCAAACGATGATAGTTCAGCAGATATTACAGATCCAAGGATGGCATCATCAGCAATTACCAATATTTACGCAACGGGTAAAGTCTCGGAGCAAACTGCAGAGCAGGCTAAAAAAACTATTTTTGGTAAGTGGAATTTAGGCTCATCAAGCAATAGTTCAAAAACTGCTAGAGAGGTTACTGATTGTACTTTTAACTCTATCGAGTTTACGGAGTATGATTACAATCTTAATATAAATGCTCCTGGAATGACAGAAACTGGTGGAATAGCTATAATATATGGCAACTTTGAATTAGTTGAAGAGGAAGAAAAAGTAACTAAAATAATTCTCAAAACCTTTACAGAGGGTAGTGAACAAAATATTGCAGAGGTCACAAACATAGAAGTTATTGAGACAAACGGACAATTAGATATCAGCTTCAAATTTGATTTTACAGTTAATCTTGAAAGTATTGGAATTCCATGTAACGATAATATGGATAAAGATTATTCTGCAGATAAAGAACCTGCTGTGGAGGGCACACTCACTGCTGACACAAATTCTAATCACTACAAGATAGTTGGTACTTGGAACTTAAGTGATTACTCAGATACCTTTGGCGGAACATTTGGTAATTATTTTGAAGATTGTTCTGACGAACTGCTAGACTTAAATGCTGATGGAGTTATTAACGAACAAGACGAAATTACTGGTGGATTTGATTTAGATCTTGATTATGACTGTATTCCAACCGACGCAGCCAAATTAGTTATTTCAACTTTTGGAACTTATATTTACTTGGGTTTAGCTGACGAAAATCTTGTAGAAGTTGTGATGGGTAATTGGGAATGGGGAAATGAAGAACAAACTGTTTTCAATGTAACTGGTGGTCCAGGAGATGCTCTAAATAGCTCAGCTACAATTAATAATATAACTGATACTCAATTATCCTTTACGTTTTTAAATATTAATTATGATGATGATGATGGGCCAAGGGATGAGACATATATATTTGCTAAAAGCAATTAAAATTTTTATTTTTAGATCTATTGTTTTAATATCAAGTTTTAAATTCTAACCTGAATTTTTTAATGAAAAGTCGTTTAATATTTTTTGAATTCCCAGTAGGTGTTAAATCCATCTGTATCGATGGTAAAAAATATACACGAGAGGAATTTGAAAAAGCTAAAAAACTAGAGTCAAGACGTGGTAAAAAAGGACGTTTTTTACCTGTAGATAATTAATTTTAATTTGAATAAAAAAGGGGTTAGTATCTACTTAACCCCTTTTTTTATTTATCAAAATCATAAAATTTAAAAAAAATATTAAAATGTATATTTGAATATGAAAAGGAGAGATGCCGTATATGCTATTACACTTGGTATGACTGGAGTTGCCTCACTAACTCAATGTAGTTCATCACCATCAATTAAACCTAAGATTGATCAGAAGGATAAAGAATTAATAAATTCAATTTCTAAAACTATTTTACCACTAAAAAGCGAATCATTCAAAACTCCCGAGTTACGTATTGAGTTTATCGTAAACCAGGTTGAAGGGGCATTAACTGAAAAAGAGATTGAGACATATAAATCTGGGTTATCAAACTTAAAAAATCAAATAACTGCATCCAACTCCTCTGGATTTAATTCTTTAAATTTCAAATCTAAGTGTGAAATTATATTTAAGGTAATCGAACTTGAAAATGATATTGGTTTTTTTATGCGAAAAACCCGTCAATGGTCGCTTAGACACTTTATGACTTCAGAGGAATTTATGACTAAATTTTTAAAATATGAATTTATCCCGGGTAGACATTTGGGATGTGTTACTGTATAAATTAATAAAATGAATAAACAAAACCATTTCGACTCTATTGTTATTGGAGCAGGTATGTCAGGAGGATGGGCAGCAAAAGAGTTTTGTGAACAGGGGCTCAATACACTTCTAATCGAACGTGGTAGAAATGTAGAGCATTTAAAAGATTACCCTACAACAAATATGTTGCCATGGGAGTTTAAACATCGTGGAAATGTTCCTGCTAAGATTAGGGAGGAAAATCCAATTGCACATAGTTGTTATGCATTTAGAGAGGATGCAATGCATTTTTTTACAAAGGATGCTGAGCATCCTTATGTTCAGACCAAACCATTTCAATGGATTCGTGGTTATCAAGTTGGTGGAAAATCAATTATGTGGGCAAGACAAGTTCAGCGCTGGAGTAACTTAGATTTTGAGGGCCCTGCTCGAGACGGATTTGCTGTGGATTGGCCAATACGTTACAAAGATCTCGACCCTTGGTATACATATGTAGAAAAATTCGTTGGAGTAAGTGGTAATAAAGATGGATTAGAAATACTTCCTGATGGAGATTTTCTTCGGCCTTTTGGAAATAATTGTGTTGAGGATTATTTCAGTGAAGAGGTCAAAAAATATTACAAAGATAGACATGTAATCTACGGAAGGTGTGCACACCTAACTGAGAGTAAACCCATTTTTATTGAGCAAGGAAGAGGCCTGTGCGCCAGCCGAAATATTTGTCAAAGAGGTTGCCCTTTTGGAGGATATTTTAATGCTAATTCGACCTTAATTCCTTGGGCTATGAGAACAGGTAATCTGACAATGAAAACTGATAGTGTAGTTCATTCTATAATCTACGATGAAAAAAAGAAAAAAGCCACAGGTGTTAGGGTTATTGACGCTCATACCAAAGCTACTACTGAATATTTTGCTAAAGTAATTTTCTTAAATGCCTCTACCCTAAATTCGAATTTAATTCTATTAAATTCAACCTCGAATCGATTTCCAAACGGATTAAGCAACGATAGTGGATTATTAGGTAAATATATTGCATTTCATAACTATAGAGGTCGAATAACAGCAACTCATGAGGGGCATAAAAATAATCGTGTAGATGGTCGAAAACCCACCTCAGCTTATTTACCCAGATTTAGGAATGTCTACAGGCAGGAAACTAATTTCCTTAGAGGATATGCTGCTGGTTTTGGAGCTCGAAAAAATATGATATATGATACTTCAGGACTTGGAGACGACTTATTTAATAATTTAAAAAACACAAAGCAGAATGATGTTTGGAACGTTAATTCTCATATGATGGGTGAAACAATTCCCAAGAAGAGTAATCAAGTGACACTTGATCAAAGTTTAGTTGATCCTTGGGGAATCCCTCAACTAAAAGTGGATGTAGATTATGATGACAATGATGAAAAAATGCTCAAAGATTTTTTTGAGGAATTTTCAGAAATGTATACTAAAGCGGGTTTCACAAATATTAAAACTAGCGACAATAATCGTATACCAGGAAATGATATTCACGAGATGGGGGGTGTTCGAATGGGGCATGATTCAAAAACTTCTCTTCTGAATAAATGGAATCAATTGCATCATTGCCAAAATGTTTTTATAACTGATGGAGCTTGTATGACATCTACATCAACCCAAAACCCCTCTCTAACCTACATGGCGATGACTGCTCGAGCAGCTAACCATGCCATTAAAGAAATGAAAAAAGGAAATATTTAGAGTAAAAAATATTTTCAATATTGGTTAAGTATTCTTCTAAGAACAGGTTCATAAGCGTCAGCATAACGAGTCATCCCTAGATCACTTGGATGTGAACCATCTGTTGCCGCTTCCCCATCCTGACCCAAAAGATGATCACCATCTAAATAAAAAATATTTTTTACTCCTATATTCTCTAATTGTTTGAAGGCATTTTTTAATGCTGCCCTACTTTTTTGGTGGTGTTTTTTTCTTGCTGGGAAAAAACGAGTATTTGTAAAACTTCGGTCTTCAACCAATAAAATAGGAGTTTTTTCATGAGTTTCTCTTATCTTTTTAACAAGTGGAACAGCCCGTTGCGAAACTGATGATTCATTCATATTCGGTAGGCAATCAATTACATACACACAAGGTTCAAGTTCTGCAAGTAAAGATCCAACTTCAATCTCCATTCGACCATTACCAGCAAAGCCAAGATTAATAATTGGTCTTCTTAGTCTCCTTCCAAGAATTGATGGGAATGCCATTCCAGGTCTGGAGGCACAAGCACCATGGATTATTGAGGTTCCATAAAAAACAATTGGTCTCTCATTACGTGGGGATAAAGCCCTAAAAGTTTCACCTTTGACTACGCCTATTTCCAAAGATTCAATGCCATTTCTAAGTGGTAAATAAAGGGTATATCTTCTGGATCCAGGGGCTAAACCTTTAGCTATGGTTGTGTCCATTTTTTGTTTTCCAGGCCTCACTACTGCAACCCAACGGTCAATGCCCATTCCATCCTCTGCATATAAATCAACTCCGCTGTGGCCTGTTGCAGCCATATGAGTCATAGAAAGACTTTCTCGAGATAACTCATATCGTACATAAATATTAGGAGATTCTGAAACAAACCTAATACACATTCCTGCAGAATCTCTGGATAGACCCCAAACTTGATCACGAACAAAACCCTCTGCTTTAGAAGGTAGTCTATCAAAAAACTTCTTGGTATTATTCCAACCTTTACCCTCAACCCCAAGATCTTTAACATCATACCAATCTATTTCATCTTTTAAATTAGTAAGATTTTGAGCTAATAAATTGGGAGTAATTGCAAGGGTAAAAGTTCCTCCTAATAAATGATTAATAAATTGTCTTCTTTGGTAGTTTTTGGTTTCCATATTTAATATCTATTTTTTAAATTTAATTAAAAATGTAGTATCAATTGAAAACTGCAATATTTATTAATCCTTTGGGATCAAAACATATTGAAAATTAGAGTTTGAACTTTAATTGTATTTTTAATAAAACTATAAACAGTTGATATACTTCTACCTTTTTTTGTTTCTGATTAATCAGTTTAATCTTCTTTCTCAAACATTTTATAGTCATATTGATAACAATACAATATTGACCCAAACCAATGAAGCAATATATTTGGGTGATCCAACTATTTTTGCGGAAAATAATAAGTACTATTTATATGGATCTTCAACTGGAGGAATCGACAGTACTGCGAACGGTTTTTTAGTGTATGAGTCTAAAAATCTTAAGAATTGGGAACCGAAGGGATATGCATTAAAAAAAGCAGATGCATACGGAGAAAGCGGGTTTTGGGCCCCACAGGTTTTCAAAAAAGACAGTCTATTTTATATGGTTTATGTGGCAAATGAAAATATTAGTTTAGCATCATCTAAAAACCCTTTAGGACCATTTAAAAGTAAATTAAAAAAGCATTACCCTTCAGATACAAAGCTTATAGATCCCTTTATTTTTAATGATAGTAACAGATGGTATCTATTCCATGTGCGGAGACTCATAGATGGAAATGAGATTTATGTCATTGAACTTAACGATGATTTAAGCGAATTTAAAAGGCAGACTTTAACAAAATGTTTTTCAGCTGATGAGCTATGGGAAGATAGTGATGGTATTGACTCAAAAAGTGTTCAGGGTCCAAGTGTTATTAAATATGATGATGTTTATTATCTCCTTTATTCTGCTAATAATTTTAGAAGCCCAAATTATTCAGTAGGGTTAGCAACCAGTTCTAGTCCATTAGGACCTTGGAAAAAATCTAATAAAAACCCACTTATTGATCAAAAAGTTATAGATCAAAATGGACCAGGTCATGGAGATCTTTTTTTTGATCTCATAGAAAAGAACTTAAAGTATGTTTTACATACGCACTATTCAAAAAATAAACTAAGGCCAAGAAAAGTTGGAATCCTTGATTTATCAGTTAATTCAAACTTAAATACCCTAAAAGCTGAAATTAAAACGTTTAGGTATTTAAAAAAATAAAGACCC
>CEOP01114051.1_pt1 | contig 10058 bp, 8 predicted proteins | sample 361301 | NCBI WGS metagenome assembly CEOP01 (sample SAMEA2619548, study PRJEB7988) | marine metagenome | biome: marine biome (ENVO:00000447); feature: deep chlorophyll maximum layer (ENVO:xxxxxxxx); material: "saline water (ENVO:00002010), including plankton (ENVO:xxxxxxxx)" | depth 55 m
TTCTGCCACAAGAAGTTTTATAGTTGTTCATAGCTGGATTGCCCATGCCTGAACGAGATCCAAGAGCGATTGTGCGACCCCACATCAGAAGGGCATTTAAGTCAAAACTGATGGTATAAGCGCCTTGTCGGATAAGAGATGTCTCGACTAATTGCCCCTTAGAAGATTTTTCTCTCTCAAAGAGAGCAGCTGATATAGCTGCTGCTGCAGACATAGCGGCTGTATGATCGCCCATCCCACCACGTTGAAATGGTGGATCGGAATCTTCTGTAGTCAAGAGACTAGCTATGCCGGAACGGGCCCAAAAAGCCCCCACATCAAAAGAAGGGAGGTCAGCGCTTTCACCTTCTCGTCCATAGGCGGTGATATGGCAGTAGATAAGTTTTGGGAAAAGTTTTTCTATCGATTCAAAATCGATACCTAGTCTTTCAAGCCCTCCGGGTCGAAGATTTGTGATAAAAACATCGGCATCTTTGAGCAAGCCAAAAAGTATCTCTTTTCCTTTCTCTTGGGAAAGATCGACAGCCATTCCACGCTTTGAACGGTTATCCATTTCGAAAACAGGATTAGTTGGCATGTCGCCACCCAACAAGAATTGAAAGATTCTGGACGGATCACCTTTTGTTGGTTCGATCTTGGTGACATCCGCACCCCATTCTGCAAGTATTCCCGCAGCAGCGGGCCCAGCTACCCAAATGCCGAGCTCCACGACTTTAACTCCGTCCATTGGACCTGGCATATTTTCTTCCTTTCGATTCCTTAACAAAGAAGCTAGGTGCTTTTTGGTGCTATTGCGATTTCGGAGATCGTTAAAAAGGGGTACTGTCTTTATGTGATTCTTTTTGTATGCACAGGCAATACATGCCGTTCACCTATGGCAGAAGCCTTCTTAAAAGACTACTTTATGAAAACTTCTTTAGAAATTGAAGTTATTTCTGCTGGAATAGAGGCAAAAAAAGACGCTGGGGCGACTGAAAAAGCTATAAGAGTAATGAAAAATTTTAACATTGATATTTCAGACCATTCAACTCGTTTAATCAGCCGTGACATTGTTGAAAAAGCAGAATTAGTTATTGCCATGACAAGACCCCATGAGTTATCAATTTCTAAGATTCAGCAACAAGCACGTAATCGAACCTTTTTAGCTGGCGAAATAGTGCGCTTAGGTTCACTGGTGTCGAAGCTAGAAGAGTCACCTTCTTTTAAATCGTGGATTGAAGAATTGCATTCCGCACGTGGCGGTCATATGACTTCGGGAAGAGCAGGAGACGAGGTGCTCGATCCGTTCGATAAGCCACTAGAGGAATACGAAAAAATAGCCATGAGAATTAACGGAATTTGTGAAGTTCTATGCAAACTTTTGACTTCCGAAGCCAATAAAAACCCTTAGGACTTTTAAGACGCTACCGTTTCATTGTGGAGTTTTCTAGAAGTAATCAAGAGAAAAGTTTTGCTGAAGAGGTAAGAACTTGGCTTCAGGAACATTTAGTCGGAGAATTTTCTGGGCTTCGAAACCGTGGGGGAACTGGACGCGAAGATATACCAGTAGAGATTCTGTTGGAATGGGAAAAAGAACTTGCCGCAGGAGGATGGCTTGGGCTTGACTTTCCAGAAGAACTAGGTGGTCGTAGTTGCTCACTATTTGAACAGGTAATTTTTCATCAAACCTATGTTGAGGCCAGAGCCCCAGGCCGTATACCAAATATTGGTGTAACTCTTTTAGCTCCAACTTTAATAGCTTACGGAACACCCGAACAGCAGGTTCGTTTTATTCCAGAGATATTGAAAGGTAAAGAATTTTGGTGTCAGGGGTACTCAGAACCAGATGCAGGTTCAGATTTAGCGAATATTTCAACTAGGGCATCTAAAGAGGGTGAACAATGGGTAATTAACGGTCAAAAAATTTGGACATCGCTTGCTCAATACTCTGACTGGATCTTCGTATTGTGTAGAACTGATACACAAGGAACACGCCACCAAGGGCTGTCGTATCTACTTGCACCCATGAAACAAGACGAGATAGAAATACGACCTATCGTCCAAATAACGGGCGGCTCTGAATTTAATGAAGTTTTTTTCAATAATGCAAAAACACAAGAAGATTTAGTTGTCGGTGAGTCTGGGAATGGATGGGCAGTTGCTATGGGAACGCTCGCTTTCGAAAGAGGTGCGTCGACTCTTGGGCAACAAACTTCTTTTAGTCAGGAACTAGATGAGTTGATTCAAATAGCTAAACAAAATGGTGCGATAGATGAACCCCTGATCAGACAGGAGTTAGTGAAAAGTTTTTCCGAATTACAAATTATGAGGTTCAATCAAATGCGGATGCTTTCTTCTTTAAGCAGAGGGGGAGTACCGGGGCCGGAAATGTCGATAGGGAAACTTTATTGGGCCTCGTGGCATCGCCGTTTAGGTGAGCTAGGCATAAAGATTCGCGGAAGTTCAGGAATGATAGGCCTAGAGGCAACTCCTCCTTTAGAGGATTCTTTAAATCATGGTTACTTATTGGACTCTTTGCAACGAACTTTTCTCTACAGTCGTGCGCACACTATCTATGCAGGTTCTAACCAAGTGCAAAGAAATATTATCGGTGAAAGAGTACTGGGTCTGCCCAGAGAGCCGAGCGCGAAGTGATTGACCTTCCAGAAAGATATTCTGGAGTTTGAAGATTAGGAGAAACTATGAATGATGCATACATAGTTGATGCAGTTAGAACCCCTACAGGTCGAAAAGGCGGAGGTCTGGCAGGAGTCCACCCTGCTGATATGGGAGCCCATGTCATCAGTTCTCTTTTGGAAAGAAACGCTGTCGACCCTAACTTGGTAGAAGATGTCATATTCGGATGTGTTGACACTTTAGGTCCTCAAGCGGGAGATATAGCTAGGACAGCTTGGCTAGCAGCAGGATTACCCGAAACTGTTCCGGGAACGACAATCGACCGCCAATGCGGATCTGGCCAGCAGGCAGTTAGTTTTGCAGCGATGGGTATATGGGCAGGCGTTCAGGACTTGGTAGTAGCGGGTGGAGTGCAAAATATGAGCATGATCCCAATCGGGATGGCTCTCGAAGCAGCAATCCCATTAGGCCATGATGATCCTTTTTCAGGCTCCGAAGGTTGGGTTGAACGATATGGGACACAAGAAATATCACAATTCAGAGGAGCTGAGATGATCGCCGAAAAATGGGGTATTTCAAGAGAAAAGATGGAAGAATTCGCTTTTGAGAGTCATCAAAAAGCTTTAGCCGCCATAGATGAAGGGCGTTTCGATAATGAGATTCTCCCTATCGCTCAAACAGAAATGGACGAAGGTCCTAGACGCGACATTTCCATGGACCGGATGAGAGCATTAAATCCACTTGTTGATGGAGGACGACTAACAGCCGCTCTTGCTAGTCAGATAAGTGACGGCGCATCTGCATTATTGATAGCTTCAGAAAAAGCGGTAAAAGAATTCGGATTAACGCCAAGAGCCAGGATTCATCACGTGAGCGTCAGAGGTGATGATCCGGTTTTCATGCTTACAGGACCGATACCCGCAACCATCTATGCATTGAATAAAACCGGTATGTCTATTGATGATTTTGATCTCTTTGAGTGCAATGAAGCATTTGCTCCTGTGCCTTTAGCTTGGATGAAAGAATTAAAAGTGCCCTGTGAAAAAGTAAACGTAAATGGCGGTGCTATTTCTCTTGGTCACCCGTTGGGTTGCTCTGGAGCCAAGCTCATGACAACTTTATTGAATGAACTTGAAAGAAGTGGCGGTCGTTGGGGGTTGCAGACTATGTGTGAAGGTGGCGGTCAAGCCAACGTTACAATTATTGAAAAAATCTGAATTAGAACTACTCAATAAGGGCATCTACTAAACCCCACTCAAGTGCGGTAGTAGCGTCGACACGCTTTCCAGTTAGACACATTAGCGCAGTTAATTGTCTTCCAATTCTTCTGCTTATGCTGACCGTACCTCCAGCTCCAGGTATTAAACCCATACCTACTTCCGGAAGAGAGAACCAAGCATCTTTGTTTGCTTCAACCCGGCCAGCGAAAGCAGCTAATTCAACTCCAGCACCTATTGCAGCTCCGTGCACTCGTACGGTAATTCTTTCAGAAAGTAGGTCCAACCAAGGAGCAGCGTTCGCAATAGACCTAATCATGTGACCAGTCGCAGAATTTTCAACAGTTCCGAACTCTGCCGGATCGCCTCCTATGCAAAAAGTCGATCCTTTCCCAGTTATTAGAATAGATCGGTCATCACCATCAGCCGCTAGTCCTCTGAGAGCTTCCACTAACGAATCTCGCATAGAAGCTGAAAAAGCATTTTTAAGTTTCGGACGGTTCAACTGGAGTTCTACATGTTCAGATTCAGCATTAATGAGCACAGTTGGGCTTGTTTCATCAGGCCTAACTCTGCGACCTCTCGCATCCAACCACTTTTTAAATTCATTTCCATTTTGTAATGTTCCGTATGAAACTGACTCAAGTAGTAACCCAAGATTCGTGGACAGATCTTCGCTATGTCTTAAAACCTGACAACAAATCACAGAAGCAACCGGGTTCTGAGAGATGTATTCAAGGAGAGCAGTGAGCTCTTCTTCTGAATCAACGACGATATCTGCATGGGGTGAAGCGTTGTCGTTACCTGAAAGTTCTACTAAAACGACCGGCAGACCTTGAAGTGACCTTGCTGAGCTTTCCGACAGCTTATGGGCCTCATTAATTACCAATACAGGTAGTTCATTTCTCCAATCAAATCTAAGATCAGCAGTTTGGTTGGTTAATGCGTTTGAAAGATCTTCCGCTTGCCATAGAACAAACGAGTTGCCTGAAGGGGTATCCGTACCTCGATTAGATAGTTGAACCATCGCCTAAATCAACCAGTTTTTCTTTCAAAACTCTTCTTAAGAGTTTCCCTGTTTCGTTGTAGGGGAGTTCGTCCAAGAAAACAATCTCATCAGGTGTTCTATTCGAACGAAGGTGTTCTTTTACGTAACTTTTCAACTCTTCTTCAGCAGCTTCGTGTTCCTGGTGCAAAACAACAGTTGCCACAATTTTTTCACCCCATTGCTGATCGGGAACTCCTATAGCTGCAGCATCTGTCACTACAGGATGTTGCAGCAAGACCTCCTCAATCTCGCCTGGGGAAATGTTCTGCCCGCCTTTGACTATCACATCATCAATTCTTCCCGTCACGAAGAGGTAACCTCCACTATCAAGCCATCCTCCGTCGTGAGTTGGGAACCACCCATCTTCGGTAAGAGTCAATTGCAACCCCTTGTATTCTCCTGAAACTTGTTCACCTCTTACCCATATTTCGCCCGGTTCATCTGATGGAAGCTCATTTCCTTCTTCGTCTCTAATGGAAACCTCAATAGTGGGTAAGGGTCTACCAACTGAACTAATCCTTTTACGAACAGAGTTGTCAGAGCTAGAAAATGCGTCTCTATGTTCTTCAGGCCCGAGTAGAGAAACAGTAGAACTTGTCTCGGTTAAACCATAGGCGTTCACGAAATTTGTATCGGGTAGAATCTCTAAGGCGGTCTCAATAGTGGGTTGAGGCATTTTTCCGCCTCCATAAGAAAGAGCTCTGAGCGTAGGAAGCCCCTGTGAGTCTGGGCCTTCGGAAACCAGTTGATCGACAATACGAGAAAGCATTGTTGGGACAACCATGGCACTAGTAACTGATTCTGAGCGAACTAATTCAATCCATTTTTTAGCATCGAATTCTGGTAGCTGCACTACACGCCTGCCTGCATAGAGGTTAGAGAGGGTAGCGGCTATACCCGCTATGTGATAGGGAGGGACACTTATTAAGGCTGCTTCTTCCTCGCCAGCGCTCATAAAATCAACTGAACCAAGAATGTATGAAACTAAATGGCGTTGCCGAAGAACCGCTGCTTTTGGCTCCCCAGTAGTACCGCTTGTAAAGAGTAAAATTGCTGTGTCTTCCCCGTCCATATTCCAATCTGTTGAAATTTCAATCTCGGTGTGGTTAGAAGCAATAAGGTCATCGCGCATAACTGGATGAACCTTCGAAGCATTTGAAATCCTTTCTTGTGTGTCTGGTTGCATCAACGCGATTGAAGGTGAGATTCTTTCCAATAAGGAATTCAATTCTTGATTCGTTAAACGGTAATTCAATGGCACGAAAGGAAGCCCTGCCCAAGAAGCTCCAAAAAGACAGATCGGCAGCGAGGGTGAAGCCATATCTATCATCGCCACATTTTCAACATTCGCATTACGAAAACGTTGAGCTGCTAGTCCTGCATTATCAAAAATCTGTTTAACAGTTAGGCCACTATTCAACGAGCCGACCGCTACTCGATCGCCGAAACCTCCAGCGGCCATTTCGAGAAGCATCATTAAGTTCACGTTTACACCTAAACCTATAAGTCAGTCGGAAGCTGGGAGCGGTTTGGCATCTTTTAGTTGAAGAGCATTCCCGCCCGACCCTAGAGCGCCTGCTCCGGGCTTAGTGCAAAGAACTTCTATTGTGTCTTCTTCATCTACATAGCGTTTGCCTAATTGTGTGCCATCTCCACTGTCATCCAACTCTCCGGAAAGAGGATCGCTGCCTGCTTCGACCATATCTACACCCCCGCAGGTAAGAGAAACTTCATCCTCAGGTCCTTTTACAACGATTACTTCCGTATCACAGACACTGCTAGCCCATCTGCCTCCAGCCTTAAGTAGCGCCATTGGATTGCCTCCCCATTCGTTAAATAGTCTTTCAATCAAGATAATTGAAGAAACTGGGATTTAGCACCACTCTGAGGCAAGATAATTTAGATTAAAGTACGATTTTAAGATTCATGAATCAAAGATTTAACGATCCTCAAACAGTTCTCGCCCGATTATGCGAAGAATCGAGTCAAGATGTCGCGGATATTGCTTCACGATGGGCAATGTCAGGAGCAATGTCTCTTACCGGCGAACTATCAGGACCACCAAGGCAGGTTCCCGTTGGAGTCACTTTACGAATGGAAGAACTAGCAGTAATGATTGGGGAAATAAATGGATTATTAATTGATGGGCCTGCTTTGCTCGGTGAAAGAGCTGCTGTAGCTGGATACACAAGACAGGGAAGCAGATCAGTTGGAGGGCACGCTCAACTTGTTAAATCAGCTGATAAGCCAATATGTATAAATTTTGCTAGACCTGATGATCTTCGTTTAATACCTGCATGGCTTCAAGAGGAAATCAACCCAGATAATCGCGCAAAATTACTTTCATCCTTGAAAAAATACGAAAGCCAACGTTTGATGGAACAAGCAGATCTACTAGGTATTCCCTTAGGGGTGCCCGATACGGAAGAGTACGAATATCCTGCACATTTAATTGAGGGGAAACCATCTAAAAAACGAGCAGAAACAACATTAGTAATTGAATTTGGTTCTTTATGGGCTAGTCCATTGTGTGGAGATCTGCTTAGAAGGTCTGGTTGTCGTGTCATAAAAATAGAAAGTTTATCCAGACCGGATGGTGCGAGAAGAGGAGCACCAGGCTTTTTCGATTTACTCAACGGGGGTAAAGAATCATTGTCGGTGGATTTCAACGATGACAAGTCTCTGGAATTTCTGAAGAAAATCTTGAAAGAAGCTGACGTCATTATAGAAGGCAGTCGGCCAAGGGCTTTAAGGCAATTAGGCATAGATGCAGAAACAGAAGTTGAAAATGGAAAAGTTTGGGTTTCTATTACTGGTTATGGAAGGACTGGGCCGCGGTCAAAAGGAGTAGCATTCGGAGACGACGCGGCTGTTTCAGGCGGACTCTTCTTAAAAGATTCACTAAGTTTTATAGCAGATGCGGTAGCGGACCCCTCGGCGGGTCTGTTGGCAGCTGTCATAGCTTCATCAGCTTTAAAATCGGGAAAAGGGTGGCTAATAGATATACCTCTTTCCGCTGTAGCTAACTGGATGTTAGGGACAGGAGAGTTGCCTAAAGAGTCGGAAGAAGACATAGTTGCAGAACCACGTGCTCGAAAAATTGCAATTAACGCCCCTGAAATAGGTCAACATAACAGTCAGTTAGAAAATGAATTCTCATAACGTAACCAATCTCTAGTAAACATCTGACTTTCTTGCTTTTATATCCGTTAGCGTTCTGATAATGAAACCACGAGTTCGTTTCGCCCCGTCACCTACAGGTTTTTTGCATGTAGGGAGTGCTCGAACTGCTTTGTTCAATTGGTTGTACGCCCGATCTACAGGCGGAACTTACATCCTTCGTATAGAAGACACCGATCAAGAGCGAAACCGACCCGAACTGACTCAACAACTTTTACAAGAACTGGACTGGCTAGGTCTTGACTGGGATGAAGGGCCTATTTTTCAATCAGAAAAACTAGAAAGACACCGTGAAGTCGTGCAAACTTTCTTGGAAAGTGGTCATGCATATCTTTGTGATGACGAAAACAGAGAAGTTGAAGGAACTTCTTTCGCTCAGGGATTAGCAGTCAGGTTTCGCATGCCGCAAGACAAAACGATTTCCTTTACTGACTTGGTTCGTGGCGAAGTTACTTTTAATACCGACGATCTAGAAGATTTCGTTATTTGGCGTTCAAACGGAACCCCTATGTTTCTTTTAGCAAATGCAGTTGACGATGCGGACATGGGAATCACACACGCTATTCGTGGAGAAGATTTACTATCAGGGGTTCCTAAAGTGCTGCTTCTGTTAGATGCAATGGGAGTCGAACACCCCACATATGCCCATTTGCCTCTGCTGGTGAATGAACAAAGAAAAAAACTTTCTAAACGTCGTGATGACGTCGCAGTGGGTGACTACAGGGGAAAAGGGTTCTTACCTGAAGCGATGGTTAATTATCTTGCTTTACTCGGATGGGGGCCACCTGATGGTGTAGAAATTCGATCACCATCAGAAATTGTAGAAATTTTTAATATCGAGGATGTCAACAAGGCAGCAGCATTTTTTGATATCCAAAAATTTGAACACATTAATTCTTCATACCTCAGAGGTCTTTCTAAGGAAGATTTTATGCAGCGAGTAGAGCCATGGATAGGCAAGGAAGCCCCATGGCCTGAGGAAAATTTCGATCAAGACAAGTTTTCCACGATGGCAGATTTGATCCAGGAAAAGTTGAGAACGCTGAGTGATACACCAAGATTTGTGGATTTCTTATTCTTAGAACAACCAGACATAGACGAAGATTCTTGGAAGAAAACCATGAAAGATCCAGAAGTTGTAGATTCTTTACTCAGTCATGTAGCCAATTCTTTTGAAGACTGTGAGTGGGAAACTGAGATTCTAAAAGATCTGGTCACTAAAGCAGGGGAAAAAGTAGAATTAAAACTTGGGAAAGCCCAAGCTCCATTGAGAGTAGCTGTCACCGGCAGGACTGTAGGTCCACCCTTGTTTGAAACAATGGCATGTTGCATGACCCGAGAGGAGGTCCTTAAGCGTATTTCCACTGCAAGGAAAAGCCTGTAATTTTATTTCCAATATAGAACTAGCATAAACAACAAAACGTTACGCTTAAATCTGCCTTTATTGGCCACTATCGGAGGTGGTGTAATTGGCAACACAGCTGGTTCTGGTCCAGTAGTTGGGGGTTCAAGTCCTCCCCTCCGAGCAAAAAAATTTTTAAAAAGAAGTTAATTTAAAGTCCAGCCCCGTTCGTCTAGTGGCCTAGGACGCCAGGTTCTCAACTTGGTAGCACGGGTTCGAATCCCGTACGGGGTACAACTTTGGTCTTGCAACTTTGCTTAAGCCTGAATAATTTTTAGTAACCGTAGTTGTAACTAGGACCGTAGTTGTAACTAGGTGGGTTGTATACAGGTGTGGTAGTGGTGGTGTTTGAAGCCAAAACTTTTATCGTCCCGTTCATGTAAGAATGGAGAGAACAGAAGTAGGAGTACGTTCCCGGCGTGTTGAAGGTGATTTCTGCTGATTCACCCGACCCAAGATTTCCCGTGGCGAATTCGGATGAAGTCGCTGTATGGAAGGAAACATCATTATTCGTGAATCTAACTTTTTGCCCGGATAGGACTTCAGTGGTTCCGATATAAGAAAAATTTTCAATTGTTATATCTGCTATTTCGGA
>CEOP01000495.1_pt1 | contig 10055 bp, 8 predicted proteins | sample 361301 | NCBI WGS metagenome assembly CEOP01 (sample SAMEA2619548, study PRJEB7988) | marine metagenome | biome: marine biome (ENVO:00000447); feature: deep chlorophyll maximum layer (ENVO:xxxxxxxx); material: "saline water (ENVO:00002010), including plankton (ENVO:xxxxxxxx)" | depth 55 m
TACCTAGACAAAAAAAGTATCGACCTATATCCAGGAAATTATTCAGACTTTGAGACAAAGAGGGCATCTAAACTTGCTGAAATAGAAAAAAACTATACCAAGCAGCAGAGAGAGATTTCGCATATCCAGAATTTTGTTCGAAGGTTTAAAGCCAAAGCAACAAAGGCGCGACAAGCGCAAAGTAGAATTAAAGCTCTGGAGCGGATGGAGAAGATTGCACCAGCTCATATTGATTCTCCATTTAAATTTACGATCAACGAAGCGGAGAAAAACTCTGACCCACTTGTGGTGCTAGATGAAGCGAGTATAGGATATTCCTTTCCGATACTACAAGATCTTAAGATAGCCATTCGCCCTAGAGATAGGATTGGTTTGCTGGGTTCCAACGGAGAAGGTAAATCAACGCTAATTAAAAGCCTTAATGGAGAACTAGCGCTAATAAGTGGTTCTAAAATCGAAGGAAAGAATCTCAGGATAGGATATTTCTCTCAACACCAGGTAGATGATCTAGATCTTAATAAGAGTGCACTGAACCATATTCAGGATCTAGATAAAAAAGTATCGGAGCAAGGAGTAAGAAATTTTCTAGGTGGTTTCAATTTTAAAGGAAATAAGGTTATCAGTTCGGTCGACTCGTTCTCGGGTGGAGAAAAAGCAAGGTTGGCCTTAGCCAAAATTGTTTTCAAAAAACCAAACTTATTATTGATGGACGAACCCACCAATCATTTGGATATAGACATGCGGCAAGCGTTAACTTTGGCGCTTCAATCCTTTAGCGGAGCTATCATAATGATTTCACATGATAGACACCTTTTAGCAAATACAGTAGATGAGTTCATGATCCTTAAGGATGGCAGTTTAGATATTTTTAAAGGCGATCTAGAAGATTATCGAAGACTTATATTAGGTAGAACTACTTTACAAAAAAAACAAACGAAAGACGTTAAACAAAAGAAACAAACAGTAAAAATAGAAAAGAAAGAGATTCGCCAAATGAGAGCAGAGATTTCTAAAATCGAAAAACGGCTAGAACGCTTCCAGCGGAAAATAAATGAAATCGATCAAGAATTGAGTTCGAGTGATGCATATAAAAAAGATAGCGTAATTAATGTTCAATCTTTGCTGAGAGATAAGATAGAAATATCAGGACAAATAGAATCCCTAGAAGAAGCGTGGTTCAAGCTTAATTCCAAAATAGATGTGGAGTAGTTTTACCAAAATGAATTTAAGGACGGCATAATAGAACTAGTTAAAGATCTCACGTATATAAATGCAGTAGGAAACTCTTAATTGTGACGGATAAAAATCGATCACTTCCGCACGCCATGATGATCTTGGCGACATTATTAATTTCTACTTCGTTTCCTGTTTGCCAAATAATAGCGCCGAAATTAGATACTGGTCTTTTAACCCTTTTTCGATTTTTCCTAGCCGCACTGATTTTTTATCCGATTGTGTATCTGAAATATAAATTTAAGTGGCCAGGATCAAAGAGAATATTTCAATATAGCCTGATCAGTTTTTGCTTGGTCATATTTTTTTGGAGCATGTTCGAAGCCTTGCGGTATACCACGGCGCTTAATGCTGGAACACTCTTCGCTTTGGTTCCCGGACTATCAGCTATTTTTTCAATGATATTAGTAAAGGAGAAGCTGAATCGTGGTAGGGTTCTAGCATTTATGCTCGGAATTTTCGGTTCGGTTTGGGTTGTATTTCGTGGAGACGTCAATGCCCTCCTTAGTCTTGACTATAACAAAGGAGATCTCATATTTTTTGGTGGCGTATTTTTCATGTCTTTATATACACCTCTGGTAAAGCATTTTCATTCGGGTGAACCGGTGCCAGTGATGACTTTTTGGATTATTCTGTCAGGCACAGTTTGGCTTTTTCTGTTCAACCAAAGTGATGTCTGGAAAGTGAGTTTTGAAGAGATCGAATATTCTGTAATAGCAGGCCTGCTATATTTATCAGTCTTCACTACCATTATCTCCTTCTTTCTTCTCCAATTTGCCACCATTCAAATTGGTCCTACCAAGGTTGCATCATATTCCTACCTGAATCCCGTTGCCGTGCTTGTCGTAGCCACACTATTTTTTGGGCATCCCGTTCCTAGCATTATAGTTTTGCCAGGTGTGATTATTGTTTTACTAGCGGTGATTGCTATCCAAAAAGAGTAGAAGAAAAAGTAGTTGCTTTATGACGAGAGTATTTAATCGAGATAGAAGACGCAATCTACAAGATGCAGATTGGGTTGTTGGGTGGGTAAGAGATCATGGTCCGGCTACCATCCGTGAGATTGTTGCTGCAATGAAAGAGGAAAATCGCGATATTAAGGCACATACAATTAAGAGGGCACTAACTAAGTCTCAGTTCGTATTCAAATCTGACGAAATTAATGTCGATGGAGAACGACATTCGTTATACAAGTTTAAAGACACTATTTTTGATGACTAAAAGCGAAAAGTTATCAATTACCTTGCTTATCCAACCCAGACGTTGAAGTTTCTATGCTGAGATATTTGAGAGATTAAAGGGTGCATCAGCAGGTAGTTTGGCACTGTCCCCCCAAAGTGCGCGGTCTGCAAGCGCGCTATCGAAATACTCGATAAGTCGTATAAGTTTTCCATCATGGAAGGTAAGTATATGCACGTAAACTTGATCGTAACGCGCTCCACTTGAAGCTAGTCCATAATTTTGTGCCATGGCAACGACAGTTTGCTCATCGGCTGCAATAATTTTGTAGTCTTTACAGAAAGTAATTTCTTCTTGATTTACGCAAGAAAATACCAGTGGAAGAATCTCAGTCATAAACTTAGTTTTTCCTTGGTAGTGACCGGATAAAACGCCATTACTAATAGGAATGATAAGTTCTAGGTTTGGATCTAATATATCGGCTAATGCATCTGAATTAGCCGAAGCAATACTACGATAAAATTTATCAACAGTTTCACGATTAGTATTCATCCAAATTCTTCCTTTAGTTACTTAAAAAGCACGGTTCAATCAGTATTCTATTGAGGTTGAGAGTTTATCTTATATTACGCTCTCTAAGCACTTTCTTGACTCTAAATCCTTTTATAAACAATAATGATTATCATTTACAATCAAAAATTTGTATGAGATGATGCTTTTGTTGCTGAGGTCGGCGCCCAAATTTTGAGGTTTCTCAGGTTTTCCTCTTTGGGCGTCGACCGACTCACCTCAGCCAAACATATAATTAGATGCTGGAAAAAATTGAAGTTAGCAGCATTAATTGATAAGAATTTTTTCTTTGATAGCTGTCTCCAGGTCAAAAAGTCGATCGTCCCAACTAGTAATCTGTATGCCCTTAAAGCCACAATCTGAAATCCATTTCGCGAGAGACTCTAGCGCGTTAAATGGAGGATCATCGCTTACATACTGAGCAAGAAAAATAGCTAGACTCTTTATTTTCGCCATATTTCCCACTCCGGATTAAATCCGATTTGCAAACTATTTTTCATTTTGGTGAGACAGTTCTGCACATTTCATTTGAGCTATATTCTCTATTCTAAGCAAGGATTTTGTCATTAATTCAGCGATTCGAGAATCGTTACTAGTCATGTATTACTCTTTTCGAGAATAACATTAAATGCCGCTGTGGATATAAAGTAAATTAGATGCTTTACTTTAAGTAGAATAAAGATAAAAGGCAGACCGTTGATGAAAACAAAGGTTTTAGTTGCGATCGTGACTTTAACATTGGGTCAATTCAAAATCACCGGTGCCCAGTCTTCTTCATTCAGTGATGGCAGAGATCTATATGTTCGAGAGTGTGGCGATTGTCATTCGAGAACACTTAGGGGTACCGCGCACGGAGTCTCCTTAGTAGGCGCCTCGTTTATAGAAAAATGGGAGAATCAGTCGTTAGATAGTCTCATTGATTACACCAGAAAAACCATGCCACCAGGTGGATCTGTATCGCTTAGCGACCAAGATTACACCTTGATTCTGAATTATATCTTGGGACGAAACCGTGAATTTATAGATTCAGACTCTCTTTTACTTGCCGTTAATGACAGCTTGGGAAGTGAAACTACAAGCTGGTCAGGGGCGGAGGAAGTTTCTGCCATGGCTAGCAAAGTGACAGGATTTAAAAATCTTCCGATTGATGATCTCACCAATATTTCGCTTGAGGACTTATATTTGCCGTCAGACGATTCCTGGCTGAGTTGGCGCAGGACATTGGATGGCCACGGCTTTAGTCCTCTTGCCTTGATCAACAGATCAACGGTTCAAAATTTGAAATTGGTTTGGTCTTTGGCTATGGAGGACGGGAGTAATCAGGGAACTCCTCTTGTGCATCAAGGAATAATGTTTTTGACGCATCCGAATAACAGTATTCAAGCAATAGAAGCCGCAACTGGTAATGTATTGTGGAACTACAATTATGATTTTCCCTCCGATGCCCGCGTCTTAGGTGGCCCAACCAGAAATATAGCTATTTACCAAGATAAGATCTTCTTAAATACTTATGACGCGGCTTTGGTAGCGATAGATATGCGGTCAGGCAAACAAGTCTGGCGAACAGTAAAGGCAGATTATAAGGATGCGTACACGCATTCTAGCGGTCCGATCATTGGAAATGGGGTGGTATTGAGTGGCATTAATGGTTGTGAACGTTATACAAGGGAAGGTTGTTTTTTAACCGGACATGATCCTGCAACGGGAAAGGAACTTTGGAGAACTTCCACAATTAAACCTACTAAACCTGAGGAAGAAGATACCTGGAGAGGCCTTCCCCAAGAATTACGAGCGGGTGGAGATTCCTGGATAGCCGGATCCTATGATCCAGATCTTGATCTTTTTATTATTGGTACATCGCAACCAAAACCCTGGGTTGCAGCCAGCCGTGGTATGTCTCCTACTGATAAAGCCCTTTATACAAATTCTACCTTGGCTCTTAATCCAAGCACCGGAGAGATTGTCTGGTACTTTCAGCATGTACCTGGAGAGACTATAGATATGGAAGTTGGCTTTGAACGTGTACTTGTTGATATTGATCAGCGTAAATATGTGATCACAATTGGTAAAGATGGAATCCTTTGGAAGCTCGATAGTCGAACAGGTGAATTCATCGACTTAGTCGAAACATTGCCCCAGAATCTTTTTCCTGAGATAAATAGGGAAGACGGCCGAGTAAAATATCGTTCTGATATTTTAGAGGCGAAGATAGGAGACACGATTTCGGTCTGCCCCGGGATTTATGGTGGCCATAACTGGCAGTCCTCCGCCTTAGATCCTTCGAGAAACACCTTAATTATTCCTTTACATCAAACTTGTTCGGATATGACCGGTAGAGCTGTTGAGCTTGAGCTTGGTGGAGGAGGTTATGGCGGAGACTCGGCAACTTATCCGATGCCAGGCACAGATGGAAATCTAGGAAGACTAGTGGCATATGATCTAAAAACGATGAAGGAGAATTGGAGTATTCAGCAGAGAGCGATGTTTCTTACTGGTGCCCTTACCACCGGAGGTGGGTTGGTTTTTATAGGAGATTTGGATCGATACTTTAGGGCATTTGACATTATGAATGGTGAAGAATTGTGGTCTATCCGCTTGCCCGCAGCTCTGCACGGCTATCCAGTCAGTTTTGGGTTCGATGGAAAGCAGTATGTTGCCGTGCAGACTGGTATTGGAGTCTTTCGAGCATTGACAGCTACTTTGTCGCCGGATATTTATCAACCGTCTTCGGGTCAAGCGATCCACGTATTTAGTTTAGACTAGATGTTTTCAATTCGATTATCGTCAATCTTTTATTTGATATAAATGCTTTTTATCAAAAGCTTAAATCTTACCTTTACGGGACACGAAAAAGAGAGGGTGAATGGCACAGTATTTAAGTTTAAGTGCTCCGAACTTTTACTGCTCGATAGCTACGAAGTGGAGGATTATGTTAGAAAGTAAGTGGTTATGAAATCATGAATAAAATGTTAGGCCTGTGTCAGCAAAATTGATTAACTAGTAATCATCCCGAAGAATATCTCCAGAACTCTAACCACCAATATCAAGTTATAACTAACATTATTTTTCAATACTAAAAATATCAAATTCCTATCCACAATATTAAATCTCGATGTATAAAGTATTAATAAAGCCCTATGCTTGTTTGCCGGGGTGTGATTCTTTTAAACTGCCAACTGGGCCATTCTGTTTGCTGCACTTATCTAGGATATTATGAGGCACTCACATCATGTAGTAATTTGTGTAGGGCTAACCATCGCTGCCGGTTCGTGGGGGCTGTATTGGCTACCGCAACGATTCCTCGAAGGACATGGCTTAACTGGGGGATGGGGGACAATTGCGCAAATGGCTATCGCATTAATCGTACTGTCACCCTTGGCCCTATGGCGAGCAATACGAGGAAAAGCAACGGGATTAGAATTTCCCATTATAGGATTGTTGCTGGGGGGAGGTTACGCGTGCTACGCAAATAGCTTTCTTCTCACAGAAGTGATGCGTGCTCTAATACTGTTTTTTTTAATCCCTTTCTGGACCACACTATTTGAAAGAATTTTTCTTGGCAAACGTCCTGGCATTTGCAGATTGATGAGTCTTGTTCTGGCATTTACTGGTTTATGGATTGTTCTTGCTCGAGATTTTTTTCTTCCAATACCTGAGAACTGGGGAGATTGGTTGGCTTTACTTGGGGGTGCCTTGTTTGCAGGCGGAGCACTGAGATTACAAGAAGTAAAATCCAAGAGTGTCCAGCCAATTTTATTTACCTTTTTCTTCTATGGCACACTCGTGACACTTGGATTGAGTTCACTGCTCACTGCAGAGCTAGGCCCGATACCCTCTACTGATACCTTACTTACAATGGCGCCGTGGATCTTTCTTCTGTCAGTAGGATTTTTTATTCCCACTAATACAATAATTCTTTGGTCTCCGAGCCGTCTAGGCGCGGGGCTTTTTTCAATTTTGATACTGTCTGAAATCGTTGTGGGAACCGTGAGTGCAGGTTTGCTGGCAGACGATCCATTTGGTTGGCGAGAAGGCGTTGGCGGTATACTGATTTTGTCGGCAGGATTAGTCGAAATTTTTTTCTCACCAGTATCATCCGAAGGTGCCGAATCTAATTTTGAGGAGCGAAAGCTCTCCTTGGAGTGAATCTAATTATGGCAAATATCTATGATTCCGAACTAGTTAGAAATGAGGCAAACTGTCAACCCTTGACCCCCATCACTTTTCTTGAACGAGCAGCTGCAGTATTTCCTGAACATGTGGCAATTATTTACGGTGATAGGTCAATTTGCTATGCAGATTTTTTCTCTCGCTGTAGGAAGCTTGCATCTGTACTTGCCGATCGAGGAATTGGTCGTGGGGATACGGTTTCTGTCATGTTGGCTAATACACCAGCAATGTTAGAAGCTCATTACGCAGTGCCGATGTGTGGCGCGGTATTGCACTCATTAAATACAAGGTTGGACGCTGGAGTTATTGCTTTTCAGTTAGAGCATGCTGAGAGCAAGGTGTTGATAACTGACACCGCTTTTTCAAAAACAGTGAGAGCTGCCCTTGAACTAACAAAAGCGCAACCATGGTTAATTGACTATGTTGACCCAGTCTGTTCGCAAACTGGAGAGCGCTTAAGCGACTATGATTACGAATCTTTGGTTGGTTCCGGGGATGTGGATTTCAATTGGTTAATGCCACTGGATGAATGGGATGCGATTTCGGTAAATTACACATCGGGTACTACGGGTGATCCCAAAGGCGTTGTTTATCATCACCGTGGAGCGTATCTCTTAGCTCAAGGTAATGTTGTTACAACATCTATACAAAAACATGCAGTCTATCTATGGACTTTACCAATGTTTCATTGTAACGGGTGGTGTTTTCCATGGACGATTTCTGCGGTAAGTGGCACCCATGTTTGTCTAAGAGAGGTTCGTGCAGAAACTATTTGGACTTCATTGGATAATCATGCGGTGACTCACCTTTGCGGAGCTCCGGTAGTGATGTCTACTATCTTAGGTGTCGAAGAAAAATATAAACGTACTCTTCCTCGGACGGTTCATTTTTTTACCGCGGCGGCACCGCCCCCAGAATCGGTTTTATCTCAGATGCATGAAGTAGGATTTGTTGTGACACATTTATATGGTTTGACCGAGGTATATGGCCCCGCTGTCGTGAATGATTGGAATGAGGATTGGAATTTACTTTCAGAAGGAGAACAAGCTAGACTCAAAGCTCGTCAAGGAGTGCGCTACCATGCGCTGGAGAATTTGGATGTGCTTGATCCAGAATCGATGACTGCGGTACCCAGAGATGGGAAAACCATAGGTGAAGTGATGTTCCGTGGAAATATTGTGATGAAGGGTTATTTGAAAAACAAGCAGGCCACGGCTGACGCGTTTAAGGATGGATGGTTTCATTCTGGTGATCTTGGGGTAATTCATCCGGATGGGTATATTCAGCTTAAGGATCGTTTGAAGGATATTATTATTTCTGGAGGTGAGAACATCTCTTCCATTGAAATCGAAGAGGTTTTGTATAAGCATCCGCAAGTTATGGCAGCTGCCGTGGTAGCCATGCCCGATCCAAAATGGGGAGAGACTCCCTGCGCTTTTGTAGAGTTAGTTGCTGGTGCCGAAGTTCCCATTAGCGATCTTGTTGATTGGTGCAGAGATCGCCTTGCCAGTTACAAGGTGCCTCGAAACTTCGTGTTTGAGTCTATCGCAAAAACATCTACGGGGAAGGTGCAAAAATTTGAGCTTCGCGCTCGAGCGAAAAAACTAACTATATAGAACTTGTGTTCATTGTAAGAAAGGTTTTTGTTATCGCGTTTGTATGATTCAATTACATCATAACAAGAAGATTCTAAATTAAATTTAAAGAGGCAATATGAGCGAAATCTTAAAATCCTCTGAAGACCTCCTCATCCCGATGGCTCGTGAAGTCATTGAGCATGCAAGGTCAGGCACCATGAAGCAGGCGCCTGAGGTTATGAAGCTTCCCGCAGCACACTACACTGATCCTGTTCGATTTGACGATGAACTAAAAAAACTTATTAAACGAGTACCGATTATATTGGGCCCCTCTTGCGAAATTGCCCGTCCCGACGATTTTAAAACGTTATCCGTTGCAGGGATGTCTCTGATAGTAACAAGAGGTGAAGACGGAAAAGCTAATGCTTTTATTAATGCCTGTACACATCGAGGAGCTAGGCTAACAAAGCAGGAAAATGGCCAACGGCGTCGATTTACCTGCCCTTATCATGGATGGAGTTTCTCTACTTCAGGAGAGTTGTTAGAAGTCAATACGCAAGATGATTTCGGCGAAATTAATAAGTGTGAGTACGGTCTCAAACCTCTTACTGTTTACGAGTCAGCTGGTTTGATATGGGGCGTCCTTGATCCGAATTCTCGAGTAGATATCCCCAATTTTCTTTCCGGTTACGACAATGTTCTCGAGGCTTTTGATTTTAAGGATTGGGTGTATGTTTCCAAACGTACATTCAAGGGGCCAAACTGGAAGATTGCTTATGATGGTTATCTCGAATACTACCACGTTCCAGTATTGCACCGAGAAACTTTTGGGAGCGATGCGACCAATAGGGGACTCTATTTTGCTTGGGGACCACACCAGCACATCAAATCACCTTCCGGTATCAAAGACCATATAGCGACAGAGACCTTGGGTTATATGGCTAATTTAATTGATAAACCAGAAAGTGACTGGGACAAAGAGAGTTTAACTTATGGTGTCTGGACAGTTTTTCCTACAACTTCTATTGCTTCTTTTTCAGGAGGGGGTCGTGGCGTAATGATTTCACAGATATTACCAACAGATATCGTTGAGGAAAGTATCACCACACAGTTTTACATTATGGAGGAGGCACCACTAGACCCTCAAGCTTCAGAAGCTCAGTTTGATTTCTTTCAACAAGTAGTTATGGAGGAAGACTATGCGACAGGCGAATCAGCTCAGTCCGCTTTAAAGCTTGGTGCGCTTGACCATGTATTATTCGGCAGAAACGAACAAGGAAATCAGCACTTCCATTCTTGGATAGATAAGGTGCTAGAGACAGAGTC
>CEOP01034805.1_pt1 | contig 10050 bp, 9 predicted proteins | sample 361301 | NCBI WGS metagenome assembly CEOP01 (sample SAMEA2619548, study PRJEB7988) | marine metagenome | biome: marine biome (ENVO:00000447); feature: deep chlorophyll maximum layer (ENVO:xxxxxxxx); material: "saline water (ENVO:00002010), including plankton (ENVO:xxxxxxxx)" | depth 55 m
ATTATGTACCACAGCAAAGGATTTTTTGATCTTATTTTTGAGATCTTCTTATTTATGAAATAGTCCTCAGGAATTAAAGCAACTAACCATTTAATAGTTAATAGACTAAATAAAAAAATAAATAATGATATTGAACCAAACCAAATTATTAAACCTCTATATGCTTCAAAAATCTCAAATAACGAATTAAGTAAGGTTATTTCCATAATTAACCACCTTTTTTATAAATAATGATTTAGTATAACTCTGACATTAATTTAATTTTAAATTATTAAAAAAATAATATAATTTTGCCGACAAAAACTCTTCAAGATATCTGCAGTGAAACGTTAATTGACAATAAAGCAGACGACGTTTTAACCCTAGATATAGTTGGAATATCATCATTTGCTGACGCAATTATTATTGCAACTGCTAACTCAAATAGACATGCAAAATCGTTGTCCGAAAGACTTGTTGAGTCTGTAAAAGCAAGTGGAAAGAGTATCTTAGGAGTTGAGGGAAGAGTTGAATCAGGCTGGATATTGGTTGACTGTGGAGAGGTTGTTATCAATATCATGAAAAGTGATATTAGAGATTTCTATGATTTAGAGGGTCTTTGGGGCGAAAATACTCTGCTTAATAATTCTAAATAAATGAATTTAACCATTATTTCCATTGGTAATAAGCTCAGTCCATGGGAGCTAGATGGCATAAATTACTATACAAAACAGCTTAAAAAAAAAATTAATATAAATTTCATAAATATTAAAGGCCAACAAAATCCCAAGAGATCAATTAAAGAGGTCTTAAAACTTGAGTCAGATCAAATTATTAAAAAAATACCTGATAATTGTTTTATAGTCTCATGGGACTCAAGTGGTGATAGAGTTTGCAGTGAAGATTTTAGCAAGATATTTGAAAACTCAATGAGCAATAATCCAAAGATTTGTTTCATAATCGGTGGCTCTTTTGGTCTTGAAAAAAGTATTCTTAGAAACTCTCATAAAGTCCTGTCTGCATCAAATTTTACATTTCCTCATAGGCTTTTTAGAATAATATTGATAGAACAAATTTATAGAGCATTTTCTATAATTAACAATAGTCCATATCATAAATGATTCATCTTGAAGAAAGAGCATTAGAGAAAAAAAGTTTTTTTAAAAGATTGATAATTATTTATTTATTACTTGGATTCATTTTCATTTTTTTTCTGCAAAGAACGTATTCTTTGCAGATTTCTGAATTTACTGATTACCAGATTGCTGCATTAGAAAATAAAACTAAAGAAGTTTTAGTCCAACCAGTTCGCGGGATAATTTATGATAGAGATGGAAATATTATAGTTAATAATATCCCGTCCTATGACTTAATAATCAAGCCTTGGAAAATTTCAGACTTAAATATTTTTCTTAAAGAAATTTCTTCAATCATAGAGCTTATTCCAAGTGAAATTGATTTTGTTACTGAGAATTTTAAACAAAAGGCTAAATACAATCGTGAATTAATTCTTAAAAAAGATCTTACAAGAGTTGAAATTGCCAGATTTGAAGTCAGGAGTTTTTTGTTTCCAGATGCTTTCATAGATGAGAGGTATAGTAGAAAAAATAATTATCCTCATTTATTTTCACATGCAATAGGATATGTAGGCGGAATGAACAACCAGCGACTAAATTTAATCTTAGAAGATCAAGCTTTAGACCAAAATGAAACAATTTTTAGATATTCAAATGGCTTTCTTATTGGAAAAACTGGAATTGAAAATACATATGACAAAATATTACGGGGACTTTTTGGAAAGAAAATATATGAAGTAGATGCAAGAGGTAGACTTTTAAAACAAACGGATTTCATTAAACCAATAAATGGAGATAGTTTATTTACATCATTAGATCTAAATTCTCATAAAGTAGCATATGAAAAAATGAATAATAGGCGAGGGGCTGTTGTTGCCATTGAAATTGAATCTGGCTCGATCGTAACTTACTTAAGCACCCCAAGTTTTTCTTCAAATGACATATCAAATGGAATATCTTCAAAGGCATTTAATGAATTGTTAGAAGATTCCAATAAACCATTTTTTGATAGAGTCGCTCAGGGTAGATACTCTCCTGCGTCAACAATTAAACCAGCCATAGGATTATATGGGCTTGAAGAGAATTTAATTGATTGGAATTTTTCAATAAATGACCCTGGGTATTTTGTCCTCCCTGAAGATAATAGAATATACAGAGGCTGGAAGAAGGGTGGTCATGGAAATGTTAATTTAAATAAAGCTATGATTGTTAGTTCTAATACTTTTTTTTTCTCATTAGCATATCAATCCGACATAGATAATTTGACCAGTCATTTATCTAATTTTGGCTTTGGAAAAAATATATGTTTGGACTGCTTCAATCCAGATAAGGGACTTTTACCAACTCCTGAATGGAAAATGAATAATCTTAATTTTGGATGGTTTAAAGGAGATACAGTCAATTTGGGTGTTGGCCAGGGCTACTTGAGTGCTACCCCTCTTCAATTAGCATATTACGCTTCAGTTATTGCCAGTAAAGGTAATCAGAGAAAATTAACCCTCGTTAATAGCGAAATATCAAGAATCCAAGAAAATATCACCCTAAAGAATATCCAAAATTCTGATTGGGATAAAATTCATTTAAGTATGATTGGCGTAATAGAAGATCCTCAAGGTACTGCAAGGAGACTTCAAAATTTAAAATCCTTCTCTGTTGCAGCAAAATCTGGAACGGTTGAGCTTGTCAGTACAGAAACAAAAGAAGATTATAAAGTTATCAGACAAAATGAAGGCAATAGAGATCATGCAATTATTATCGTTTTCGGACCAATGCCTGAACCAAAATATGCAGTAAGTGTTGTCATTGAAAATGGAGAAAGTGGTGGCTCTGTTGCAGGGCCAGTTGCCATAGCAGTTCTTAACAGTTTAATAGAAAAATGAAAAAGAAATTAGATTTTAAAAACTTTTCTATTTATTTTGATCAGTATTTATTTATTTCCATAACTCTTCTTTCAATAATGGGTTTATTTTTTTTATATAGTGCTTCCCAAGAAGATCTAAGTACTGTTATCAAGCAATCAATCTTTGTTGGCTTTGGTTTAATGTTAATGTTTCTAGTTAGTCAACCCGATCCAGATTTTTATAAAATATTTTCAGGGCTTTTTCTGCTTTTATCAATATTATTAATGTTTGCTACCATATTTTTTGGTAAAGAAATCAATGGAGCAAAAAGATGGCTTGATTTAGGATTTTTTACATTGCAGACATCGGAAATTATAAAAATATCGCTGCCTATTTTTCTAGCATCCTTTTTATACAATAAGCCACTCCCGATAAGTCTAAACCATGCTCTTTTAACCCTAAGCCTTGTATGCTTGGTTTTTTTTCTAGTGTATCGACAGCCCGATCTAGGCACTGGTTTAGTGGTTTTAATGGCTGGTGTATATGTTTTATTTTTAGCTGGTCTAAGTTGGAGATTTATTTTTACATCTTTTGGCCTAATAGTACTTTCACTCCCTTTTTTATGGAACAACTTTTTACAGCCTTTTCAAAGACAAAGAATTTTGACTTTTCTAGATCCTTCAAATGATCCATATGGAAGCAGCTGGAATATTACTCAATCAAAAATTGCAATTGGATCTGGGGGAATGAATGGAAAAGGCTATCAAGAGGGATCACAGGCTCATCTAAATTTTTTACCAGAAGCAGAGACAGACTTTATTTTTGCAGTTATTGCAGAAGAATTTGGTTTTATTGGGGTGTGTATGTTGCTTTCAATTTTCTTTTTTATTTTACTAAGATGTTTATATCTAGCATTTAATGCAAGAGATAGATTTTGTAGACTTACTATTGGCGGCTTAAGCCTAGTTTTTGCGTCAACATTATTTATTAATCTTGGTATGGTTGTTGGGATTATTCCCGTTGTTGGTATGCCTATGCCTTTTATAAGCAAAGGTGGCTCATCTTTGTTATCATTCTATATAGCTTTTGGAATTATTATCTCCATGGCAACTCATAAAAAATTAATGCAAAAATGAAAAAGCTACTTCTCACACTAATATGTTTAATGCCATATCTTCAGTCAGATTACTCATCTCATCCAGAAGCTGATACTTTGATAAATGAACTTGTTAATGAGCATGGTTTTGAAGAAAATTTTGTTAAAAAAGTATTATCTAATGCTCAAAAAAAACAGAAAATTATTGATTCAATCTCAAAGCCTGCTGAATTCACATGGACATGGGATAGATATAAGAAACTATTCATAGAAGAAAAAAGGATAAAAAATGGAAAATTTTTTATAAATCAAAATATTAAAGTCCTTGAGCAAGCTGAGAAAGATTTTGGCGTACCAAAAGAGGTAATTACAGCAATTATTGGTGTTGAGACAAGGTATGGAAAAATTCAAGGAAGTTACAGGGTAATAGATAGCCTATTAACTCTTGGTTTTGATTATCCAAGAAGATCAAAATTTTTTAGAAAAGAGCTTATTAATTTTTTCTTATTAACACGAGAAAATGAATTAAATATTTTAGATATAAAAGGCTCATACGCAGGAGCAATGGGTTATGGTCAATTTATATCTTCAAGCTATAGAGCTTATGCCATAGATTATGATGGAGATGGGAATGCTGATTTATTTAACTCTGTAGAAGATGCAATTGGCAGTGTTGCAAATTATTTATATATACATGGATGGAAAAGAGAGGGCGACATAGTTTATGAATCTTTCCCTAATAATGTTAGAAAGATATTTAAGCCAGCTGTTGGTCTTTCAAAATTTATACCATTAAGCTTAAATGAAAATGGAAAAGATATAAATTTTATTGGAGACGATAACTTTGTTGCAATTACCAAATATAATATAAGCCATTTTTATGCTATGGCTGTTTACTACTTATCAGAAGAACTAAAAATATGAAAAAATTACTAATACCTTTATTAATAACTAACATTATATATGCTCAAAGCTTTGTCCCAGATGCTCCTGAGCTTAATTTAAAAAGTTATATTTTAATTGAACCTAATACGAATACTGTTATTGCAGAATTTAATAGTAAATCTGAGATTGAGCCTGCAAGTATGACAAAAATAATGACAAGTTATGTTGTTGCTGATCAAATTGCTAATGACCTAATTTATATTGATGACCAGGTTTTGATCAGTGAGAAAGCTTGGAGAATGGAAGGCTCTAAGATGTTTATTGAAGCTGGCAAAAAAGTAAGCATATCTGATTTACTAAAAGGAATAATTATTCAATCTGGAAATGATGCATCTGTCGCAATAGCAGAGTATGCAGGTGGTACTGAAAGTGGGTTTGTCGACTTAATGAACGCATATGCTAAATCTTTAAAAATGGATAACACAAATTTTCAAAATTCAACAGGATTGCCTGATGAAAACCATTTTTCTTCTGCTAGAGATCTAGCTACTCTAACCTCAAATTTTATAAATAAATTTCCTGATATCTATTCTTTGTATAAAGAAAAGCAATTCACTTTTAATGATATTAAACAGCTCAATAGAAATAAGCTGTTATGGAGAGATGACTCATCTGATGGTGTAAAGACTGGTCATACTAAAGCAGCTGGTTATTGTTTAGTAGGATCTGCAAAGAGGGGCGATATGAGATTAATTACTGTGGTAGCTGGCAGTGATTCTGATAACAATAGATTTCTAGCTAGCCAAAGATTACTAGAGTATGGCTTTAGATTCTTTGCAACTCAAAAGGTCCTTAATGCTAATCAAGAATATAAAAATATTACGATATGGGGTGGCGAAGAAAAATCACTTGAACTAGGAGTTTTAGAAGATATATCCATCACATTACCTCGAACAAGTTTTAAAGATTTAATCGTTAATTATAATTATAGTAATAATATCCAAGCTCCAATTAAGATTGGTCAGACAATAGGTACGCTTGATATTGTTAGCAATGAAGAAGTTGTTTTTTCAACCGAATTGGTTGCACTCCAAAATATTAAATCTAAAGGTTTTTTTGGAAGGCTTTGGTCTAAGTTTGTTCTTTGGGTTCTTAGTTTTTTTGGTATGACCGAAAATGAGACTAGCTAAAGCAGCTTTAATATATAATCTGAATCCTACAAAATCTTTTGATCAGAAGTTTCTTAATTTGAAGTCATCATAATTATTATATCGTCTATGTCATCCCAAAAATTTCTTTTATTAAGGCCTTTGCTAGTTAAATCTAGTTCATAAATATTTTTTTGAAGTTTAATGAGTTTTTGTAAAGAGTGAATTTTCATAAAACTAATATATGAAGAAATTTTATTACTCCATACTCCTGACTTTTGAAGACATGAATGAGGATTCGAATTTTGCTTAGCTGTTGTTGTGTTATTTATAATTTTACCGATTATCCAAACTAGCAAAGGAGCATAATGAGCCTCTGATTCTTTTATAGAGTGAATAATTCTAAGAGCATGGCTTGTATTCAAAGCAACGATCTCATCCTCTAATTCAAATGGAATAAACTCTGCTGAGTCATTTTCAAAAATCCCAGATGCTTTCATCCCACTTTTATAAATCAACTTTAATATATCAACCTCATTTTGTTGAGCGACTAGATTGCCAATATTCATTTCATAGATATTTTCAATAAAAGACTTCATTTCTGTCTCATTTACAAATCCAAGCTGATTTTTAAGCCAAATCTTTTCTTCAAAAGATTTTAATTTTTTACACTCAACAATCAGTGCATTTTGATTCATCTTTTTGGCCCACTTCGCAGCGCTATTTAATTTTTCATTATGAGAATTAATTATTATCGCAATGTTTTCATTATTAAAGATATTTTCCATTTCAAAAATTTTGATTATTTGTTCAGGTATTTTTCCTTGATCATGATGAATATCTATAATTAACTTAGAGCCAAAGAGCGAACCACTAGAACTTTCTATTATTGCCTGCTCTATTTGATCAAAATGGTCTTTTGTTATTAATCTCTTTTCATGGAAACCCTTGGCTTTAAGATGTTTTTTTAGTATATCTTTAGAGTTGTTCCTCAAAACAATCTCACTTCCGTAAAGAAAAAAAATATTTGGCGATTTATCTAAATATTTATTTAACGCTAAAGATTCACATTTCAAAGAGAATTACCTCTCTGATAATTTGATTTAATATTTCATTATAGATATTTTCTTTAATTGTTTTTTTCATTTCTTTTTCTGCAAAAGGATTTAACTCATTTGACTTATATCTTTTCACTATTTTTATATTTTTGTTAAAAGTTTTTTCTGATGTTTTGATTTCTAGTTGAAATTTTGCTGAGATTTCACCTTCAAGTGATCTTAAGGCTGATCCAGCATAGATAGAGTATTCATTTAATGTATAGTCTTTTATATTAATTTTAGCATTAGCAGTATTCTTATCTTCAGCATTAAAACTAAATACACTTTTAATTTTTTCATTTAAAAGACTAGGAACTGACTTATCAAAGCTAATATCATAGTTTGCTTTCGCATTGGCATTAATAACAACTTGAGTAAAATTGCAGCTAGAGACAAAGATTAATACTATTAGGTAAAAAGATATGTGGAAATAGCGCATTAAATTATCTTAACTATCGAAGTAAAATTTATCAAAGCATTATTTAAATTTTTAGATTACAAAATTAATAATCTTGCCTTTGATATAAATTGATTTTTTTATATCCTTTCCTTCTAGATTTGAAGATACATTATCTTGACTTTTAGCCATCTCTTCAATTTTATCTTGATCAAGATTAATATCTACTAAAACCTTGCCTCTAACCTTGCCGTTAATCTGAATGACAAGCTCAAATTCAGTAACTTCTAGTAAATTTTCTTGCACTTCAGGCCATGAGGACTCTATTGATTCAGTAAATTTGTCAGCATGAAAATGATTCCATAGAAATTCTGAAATATGGGGCGCAATAGGGTTCAACATTTTTAGGCTCATAGCAATCGCTTCATTAAGACAAAATTTCTGAGAATCAGAAGCTTCAGTTTTCTTAAAATCTTCAGGGATGGCATTGAGTAATTCCATAATTGAAGCAATGGCAGTATTAAATGAAAACCTTGATTCAAAATCATTCGTTACTTTTTTCAATGTTGTATGAGTTTTACGTCTTAAATTTATTTCCTCTTTGGAAAACTCATTCGGTTCTTTTATAGCAATAAATTCTTTATTAATGACAAGATTCCAAACTTTCTTTATAAATCTTGAAGCGCCCTCTACTGAAGATTCTGTCCATTCTAAACTTTGTTCTGGTGGCGCCGTAAACATCATATATAGTCTTACTGTATCCGCTCCATATTTCTCAATATAGGATTGAGGATCAACTGTGTTGCCTTTTGATTTAGACATTTTGGCTCCATCTTTGAGAACCATTCCTTGGGTAAGTAATTTTTTGAAAGGTTCATTTCCATCAACCATATCCATATCACGCAATGCCTTGTGAAAGAATCTTGAGTAAAGTAAATGAAGAATTGCATGTTCAATCCCACCTATATAAAGATCTACAGGCAACCAATATTTTGTATTTTCATCAAAAATCTCAGTTTCATTATCCGCTGAAGTGAATCTCGCGTAGTACCATGATGAGTCCATGAACGTATCAAAAGTGTCAGTTTCTCTTTTAATTCCTGGAGATAAATTATAGAAATCTTTATTTTGATTCAAAGGAATTGGAGAAGAGTTTTCAGGTAAATCAGGTAGCTTTACAGGAAGATCTTTTTCTTCAACTAATTTGGCTTCCCCGTCATCATAGATAACAGGTATTGGACAGCCCCAATATCTTTGCCTGCTGATACCCCAGTCCCTTAATCTAAACTGAACAAGACCCTCACCTAAATTATCTGATTTAAGCTGGCTGATAATCTTTATTGAGGCATCATCTGAGGTTAAATCATTATAAGTTTCAGAATTAATAAGTTTTCCTTTATTAGTAATAGGCAGATTATTATCATTACCTGATGAAATAACTTGTGTGATATCTAAATTATATTTAGAAGCAAATTCAAAATCTCTTTGATCATGTCCTGGGACACCCATTACAACCCCAGTTCCATAGTCTAGTAAGACAAAATTACCAATCCATACAGGAATATTTTTTTTTGTTAATGGATGAATAGCTTTAATGCCGGTATCTATTCCAAGTTTTTCAGCTTTAGCCATATCAGCTTCTGCTGAAGAAATTTCTTTACACTCGCTTAAAAAATCTTTTATTTCAGAATTTGTTTCCGCTAATTTAAGTGCGATCTCATGATTAGGTGATAAAGCAATAAAAGAAACCCCATAGATCGTATCTGGCCTAGTAGAGAAAGCAGTTAAAAATTCTGAAGAATCTTCTATTTGGTATTTAATTTCAGCACCATGCGATTTGCCAATCCAATTTTTTTGCATAGTTTTTACATTTTCAGGCCAATCTACCTCATCAAGTGAAGATAAAAGCTCTTCTGCGTATTCAGTTATTTTAATAAACCACTGATCTATTTCTTTTAACTCAACCTTTGCTCCAGACCTCCATCCTTTTCCATCAATAACTTGTTCATTTGCAAGGACAGTCTCATCTACAGGATCCCAATTTACTATAGATTTTTTCTTATAAACCAGTCCTTTTTCATGAAACTTTTTAAAAATTAATTGTTCCCATTTATAATACTTTGGCTCACATGTCCTTAATTCTTTTGACCAGTCATATCCTAGTCCAAGAGAAATCAATTGCTTCTTCATATGCTTTATATTTTCATTTGTCCAATCTTTTGGACTAACTTTGTTGGCTATGGCTGCATTCTCAGCTGGCAGTCCAAATGCATCCCATCCCATTGGTTGGAAAACATTAAAATTGTTCATTCTTTTGTATCTAGATATAACATCACCAATCGTATAATTTCTTACATGTCCCATATGTAGTTTGCCCGATGGGTAGGGGAACATAGAAAGGCAATAGTATTTTTCGCGATCATCAGGTTTAGATTTAAACCTTTCTTCTTTTAACCACTTATCTTGAGCGGCTTTTTCAATATTTTTAGGATTATATTCAGGAAACATTTTTTAAGAACTCATTTTCAAGA
>CEOP01060643.1_pt1 | contig 10022 bp, 4 predicted proteins | sample 361301 | NCBI WGS metagenome assembly CEOP01 (sample SAMEA2619548, study PRJEB7988) | marine metagenome | biome: marine biome (ENVO:00000447); feature: deep chlorophyll maximum layer (ENVO:xxxxxxxx); material: "saline water (ENVO:00002010), including plankton (ENVO:xxxxxxxx)" | depth 55 m
ATTTGCTATTACTACACCAGATATTGGTCATAAAGGCATTTCATGTTTTATTGTGGAAAAAGGGATGAAAGGTTTTGATATAGGCAAACCCGAAGACAAGCTTGGCATAAGGTCTTCAGATACATCTGAATTATATTTTGATAATGTTAGAGTTCCCAAAGAAAATTTAATTGGGGATGAAGGGGATGGATTTAAGATTGCCCTATCTACTTTAGATGGTGGTCGCATTGGTATAGCTTCGCAAGCCTTAGGGATTGCACAGGCTTCCTTGGATGCATCTATTTTATATTCAAAAGAAAGAATTCAGTTTGGGAAGCCCATATCTTCAAATCAAGCTATCCAATTTAAATTAGCAGATATGGCAATAGAAATTGAAGCTGCAAGATTGCTCATTAGGAAATCTGCATGGATGAAAGATAATCATATGAATTTTGGTTCTCTTGCTTCTATGGCTAAAGTATATGCTTCTGAGGTTGCTATGAGAGCATCTAGTGAATGTGTCCAAATCCATGGTGGTTATGGTTATATATCTGAAACTGGAGTTGAGAGGTTAATGAGAGATGCTAAAATCACTCAAATATATGAAGGGACCTCTGAAATTCAGAGAGTTGTGATTGCACGAGGGTTGTTACAATAATGCCAGTATTGAAAAATATGATTAATAGAGGGCATGAGCAGGTGGTTTATTTTAATAATCCTAAAATTGGCCTTAAAGCAATCGTAGCTATACATAATACGATCTTAGGTCCAGCATTAGGTGGGTGTAGGATGTGGGATTATGACAATGAAAATGATGCTCTTATTGATGTGTTAAGATTGTCAAAAGGGATGACTTATAAAGCTGCAATTGCTGGATTGAATTTAGGTGGGGGGAAATCTGTTATTATAGGTGATGCAAAAAAGAATAAAACTGCAGAGCTTTTTGAATCATTTGGAGAATTTATAAATAGTTTAGGTGGCAGATATATAACAGCAGAAGATGTTGGTACTACTGAGGAGGATATGGAGTTTGTTCAAAGAAAAACCTCATATGTCACAGGAGTGTCTAAGCAGCTTGGAGGAGGAGGAGACCCTTCGCCAGTCACTGCATACGGAACATATATTGGTATCAAGGCTTCTGCAGATTATAAATTAAATGTTTCATCATTAGCAGGTTTGAAAATTATTGTCCAAGGGGTTGGTAGTGTTGGAGAATCATTAATTTCTCATTTATGTCATGATGGTGCAGATGTATATATTAACGATATAGATATTGAGAAAATGAATTTTGTATCTAATAAATATGATGTCAAAATAATTGATGTTGAGGATATGTATAGCTTTGAAGCTGATATCTATGCTCCATGTGCTTTAGGTGCTACGGTTAATGACTTGACCATAGATAAATTCAAATGCTCAATAATTGCAGGTGCTGCAAATAATATTTTACTTGATCCTCTTAAACATAGCTTAGAGTTAATGAACAAAGGGATTTTATTTGCTCCAGACTATGTTATTAATGCTGGGGGGCTAATAAATGTGGCTAATGAAATTGAAGGCTATGATGAAAATAAAGTGAAACTTAAGACTGAAGAAATTTATGACACCCTATTAAATATTTATAAAATATCAGATAAAGAAGGTATTCCTACTTCTGAAGCATCTGATAAGCTAGCAAGGCAAATCATTTCAAAAAAACATAATTCCGAATTGTCCCAAGTATGATAAATGGAAAAACAAAAATTAATCCAAAGGATAAACGATTAGCTCGAGTTATTGCAGTTCAAGCAATTTATGCATATGAGATATACCCAGATAATTCTGATGATATAATATCTATAATTTTGGATAATGATGATAGCGAGTGGTCACCATTAGAGTCTGTTCCTACCCAGGATGCTATTGCTTATGGAAAAAAATTATATAAGATGGTAATCAAAATTAAAGATGAATTAGATGATTTAATAATAGAGAGATCAAAAAATTGGTCTATTAATAGGATTACATTATTAGATAGGTTAATATTAAGGATGGCACTAGCAGAGATGATTTATGAAAAAGAGGTTCCCCCAAAAGTTTCTATTTCAGAAGGGGTTGAAATCGCTAAATATTTTAGTACGGATGAAAGTGGCAGCTTCGTAAATGGAATATTGGATTCTGTTTATAATGATATTGTTAAGGATAAGGAATAATGTCTTTTTTATCAAAAGTAGTAACAACTGTATTTGGAAAAAAATCTGATAAGGATTTAAAAAAACTTTCTCCCTTTGTTGGTGAAATAAATGATTTCTATAAAACTTTATCTAGTTTGTCTGACCAAGATCTGAAAAATAAATTCTCAGAAGTCAAGAATGAATTTAAAATACTTGAAGATAGTTTTGAGAATAGTTATAAAGGAGATCGTTTTGATGATGAATATTCTAATAGCCTAAAGGAGATTTCTCAAAATTTTCTTGATGATAAAATGATTGAAGTTTTTGCAATAGTGAAAGATGCAGCTCGCAGGCTGGGAGGAACTAAGTTTTATGTAATGGGACAGGAGACAGCTTGGGATATGGTTCATTATGATGTGCAGCTGATTGGAGGGGTAGTCCTTCATCAAGGTAAAATCGCAGAAATGAAAACAGGTGAAGGGAAGACATTAGTTTCTACTTTGGCAATAGCATTAAATGCATTGACTGGCAAAGGGGTACATGTAGTTACTGTAAATGATTATCTTGCAGAAAGAGATAGTCAATGGATGGGTCACCTTTTTGAATTTTTAGGTTTATCTGTGGGTTGCATATTAAATCAGATGCCTAGCTCTCAAAGAAAGGAAATGTATTTAAAAGATATAACATATGGCACAAATAGTCAATTTGGCTTTGATTATTTAAGAGATAATATGAGTATGTTTAATCAAGAACAGGTCCAGAGGAAACACTCTTATGCAATTATTGATGAGGTAGATTCTGTTTTGATTGATGAGGCAAGAACTCCATTAATTATATCTGGGCAAGTAGATTCAGAAGATAATCCTCAATATAAGCAGTACAATAATATGATTAAGTCTTTAGTCCGCAAGCAGGCAACATTGTCTAATGAATTGATAACTAATGCTGAAGATTTGCTAGATGAAGATGAGAAAGAAGCTGGAAAGAAACTGTTGATGGCTATGAGAGGAGCCCCAAAAAACAAAAGATTAATAAAGGTTTTGGGTGAGCAGGGAGTTAAGCAGCTTGTTTATAATGTTGAGAGTGAAATATTAAGAGAAAGTGGAAAATTATCAAAAGATAATAAAATGAATGAGCTTGATGAGGAGCTTTATTTTACGATAGATGAGAAGACAGGTATTATAGATATTTCTGAAAAAGGACGAGATTTTCTTTCTCCAAATAGTCCAGAAGATTTTATTATTCCTGATATAGGAGAATTGTATCATGAAGTAGAAAATGATTCGATCCTATCCAAAGAAGAGATCTATAAAAAGAAAGAAGATATTCAATCTCTTCATGCAGAACGAAGTGGCAGGATTCATGCAATTAACCAGTTGCTTAAGGCTTATTCTTTATATGAAAAAGATATTCAATATATTGTTCAAGACGGTAAAGTGTTAATAGTTGATGAACATACTGGCAGAGTTTTGCATGGTAGAAAATTTAGTGATGGTTTGCATTCAGCTCTTGAAGCAAAAGAGAATGTTGTTATTGAAAAGGAAAGTCAAACAATGGCAACAATTACAATACAAAATTATTTTAGAATGTATGATAAGCTTGCTGGAATGACAGGAACGGCTATTACTGAGGCGGGAGAATTTATGCAAATATACAAATTAGATGTTGTTGAGATTCCTACCTATAGATCTATCTCTCGTATAGACCACGAAGATATAATTTTTAGAACTAAGCGTGAAAAATATAATGCAACTGTACAGAAAGCAACGGATTTATTTAATAGTGGGCAGCCTGTCCTTGTTGGCACTACATCTGTAGAAGAATCTGAAGTATTATCTAGAATGTTAAGGAAAAATAAAATTCCTCATAATGTCTTAAATGCTAAGCAACATCAAAGGGAAGCTGAAATTATTACGATGGCTGGACATCAATCAGCTATTACAATTGCTACTAATATGGCTGGTAGAGGTACAGATATTAAGTTAGGTTCAGGAGTAAAGGAACTTGGTGGATTATTTATCTTAGGTACAGGAAGACATGAATCTCGAAGGATTGATTTGCAATTACGAGGTCGATCTGGTAGGCAGGGAGATGCTGGTGAATCGATTTTTTATTTAAGCTTAGAAGATGATTTAATGAGACTGTTTGGCTCAGATCGAATTGCTAAAGTTATGGATAGATTGGGGGTTGAGGAAGGAGAGGTTATTACACACTCAATGGTTACCAAGTCGATTGAAAGGGCTCAGAAAAAAATTGAATCAAGGAATTTTAGTATTAGAAAACATGTGTTAGAATATGATGATGTCATGAATCAGCAAAGAGAAGTTGTGTATGATAGAAGAGATTATGCGATGAAGGGCGATAATTTATTATCTGAAATAAATGAAATCGCTAATGATTATATTGATGATTTTATAGGTATGCATTGCCAAACAAATAGCTTTGAAGATTGGAATTGGCATGAATTGGAAACTGAAATCATGGATATATTCTCATTAGACATTGGTAACTCGAAAGGTAAGGTCTCTGATTCAGATAAAATGAAACAATATATAAAAGAAGGTATATCTGAAATATTGCAATATAAAAAAGACACATCGGACCCAGGAATGTTCGAAAATTTTCAAAGATATATTATTTCAACAACCATAGATGCAAATTGGCGAGATCACTTATATGCTATGGATCAGCTTAGAGAAGGAATTGGTCTTAGAGCTTATGGCCAAAAGAATCCATTAATTGAATATAAAAAAGAAGGTTTTGGGATGTTTGATGAAATGATATCAAATATAGATCGTGATATTTTAAAAAGAATATTTAGAACTAATATTGAGAATATAAGTACGACTCAGACTCGAGTATCTCCAAAAAATATAAAAATGAAGCACGAGGATAGTCCTGGTATTGGATTTGTTCCTCCTCAAGCACAATCTAAGCCTGGATTAAAACTGCCTCCACAATCTAGAGCTCAACCAGCCCAAGTAGATAAAAAATATGGTAGAAATGATAAGGTTAGAGTTTCAAATGGAACAGAGACTAAAGAATTAAAATATAAAAAAGCAGAAAGTTTAATAGCACAGGGATGGAGTATAATTGAATAAGAAAAAATTTGAAACAAGAGTGATTCATGATGGTCAAGTCCCAGAAAAAGAATTTGGTTCCGTATCAAAGCCTATTTACCAAACCTCTACATTTAAGCAAGAAGAATTTGGTGAATATATTTATGATTATTCAAGAGCTGGCAATCCAACTAGAACTGATCTTGAAACTAACATAGCATCTTTAGAGGAAGGTCTTGGTGCGGTCATGTTTGGTTCAGGGTTAGCTGCGATTTCTGCTATTTTTACGATGTTAAAATCAGGAGATCATATTATATCAAACTACAATGTTTATGGGGGGACATTTAGATTGATTGATAAGGTTTTGCTAAAAATGGGCATTCAGGTTTCATGGGTTGACACTTCTTCTATTGAGGAAGTTGAACAGGCTTTAGTTAATAATACTAAAATGATTTTAATAGAAACCCCTACTAATCCTATGATGCAGTTAACAGATATTGCAGCGGTATCAGAATTTGCAAAGACTAATAATATTTTATCTGTTATTGATAATACATTTATGTCACCATATTGTCAGCGCCCACTCAATTTAGATATTGATTTGGTCGTTCATAGTACTACAAAGTATATTAATGGACATAGCGATGTCATAGGTGGAGTGGTTGTTACTAAAAATCAATCTTTACTGGAAGAATTACATTTTATTCAAATGTCTGTAGGTGCAGTGCCAGGGCCTTTTGATTGTTGGTTGACTCAGAGAGCAATTAAGACTCTTGCTCTCAGAATGAAAGCTCATAACAATAATGCGATGGCTATTGCAAATGAGCTTGAAAGAAACTCAAAAGTAGATAAGGTTTATTACCCTGGATTAAAGAGTCATCCTCAGCATGAATTGGCTGCAAATCAGCAATTGGATCCTGATGGAAAGCCAGCATTCGGAGGTATGATTTCTATCGATTTATTAAGTTCTGAAAAAGCGAGTAAATTTGTGAAAAATCTTGACTTATTCATATTAGCAGAAAGCTTGGGTGGTGTTGAAAGTTTAGTTTGTCATCCAGCCTCAATGACTCATGCTTCGATACCTGAAGATGTTAGGAAGAAAATTGGTCTATCTGATGGCTTAGTTCGGCTGTCTGTAGGGGTTGAGCATCTAGATGATTTGTTGGAAGATATTAAATCAGCCCTTAAAAGTCTTTAAAAATCCTTAAAATTCAACTGTAACAATCTGACACAAAAAACTTCGAATATATTGTTATAAATTCGTAAGTTGAATACCTGTTTTTTATATTTATTTTAGATTTTAATTTTAATCAAGTTTTACCAAGGAGGAACGAATGTTTATAACAAAAAAAACAACAACACTTATTTTAGCATTATCTTTGATTTTTGCGAATCTACTTTTTTCAAATTCACTATCGTTATCTGAAAATGGCGATGGGACATGGAATGTAGATTATTCTAGCGATTCAGATATTGGTGGTTTTCAATTTAATTCTGAAGGTGCTGATATTGTAAGTGCTTCAGGTGGTGTTGCTGCAGGTAATGGTTTTACAGTCTCAGCAAGTGCTACAACAGTATTAGGATTTTCGCTTACAGGTGCAACAATTCCTGCTGGCGAAGGGACTTTGATAGTCCTTGCTGTGGATGGAAATTTAAGTGGTTTAAGTGGCATTGTAGTATCAGATGCATCAGGTAATAGCCTTGGTTTTGTTTTTGAAGAACCAGTTGAGCCTGACTATGTTGTTGAAGTTGGTGTTCCTGTAAACGAATTCTCTCCTCAGGATTTATCTATAGAAGTTGGTGAAACAGTTCAATGGGTTAATTTAGCTGGTTTTCATAATGTAAATGGTTCAACGGATACATTTCCAGATAATCCAGCCTCATTTTATAGTGGAGCATCATCATCAGATGCATGGACATACTCTTTTACATTTGATATTGAAGGGGTTTATGATTATCAGTGTGATCCGCATGCAGGTATGGGAATGGTTGGTACTGTTACAGTTACTTCTAGTGATGATGGTGAAGGTGTTGTTGGGGATGAACCCAATTCATTATGGTTGATAGATAATGGTGATAACTGGTCTATAGGTTTTAATAGTAGCAATGATATTGGAGGTTTTCAGTTAAATATAGATGGTGCATCAATCAATGGAGCTTCGGGTGGAGCTGCTACGGATGCGGGCTTCATGCTCTCTAGTAGTGCGACAACAGTGTTAGGTTTTTCATTGACAGGCTCGACAATAACTGCACAAGACGGTGGAATTTTAATAGATTTAGATTTAGATGGTATACCTACAGGAATTAGTGGCCTTGTTGTGTCTGATGCTACAGGTAGCGACTTGGGCTTTACATATGATGATGGTTCTGTGACTGTTTATTGTGAAGATACAGATGCATGTAATTATAATGAAGAGGGTGATTGTGTATATGCAGAAGAGAATTTTGATTGCGATGGTAACTGTCTTTTGGTTGAGGATTGTGCTGGAGAGTGTGGTGGTGATGCAGTAGAGGATGATTGTGGCGTATGTGATGGTCCAGGAGCAACTATAGAATGTTGGGATGGTTCGTTTGTCTGCGATTTGACAGACTGTCCAGATGAGCCAGAAAACTTAATTGAGCTTTCATTTCAAAATATTGATACAAGTTCAGGCACACTAGATGTGTATATGACAAATACTTCTCCAGTAGCTGGATTTCAAGTAGAATTAAGTGGTTTGAATATTACGGGAGCATCAGGAGGGTCTGCGACAGATGCTGGTTTTACTGTTTCTACTGGTTCTACCACTTTATTAGGGTTTTCGCTTACAGGTGCAACAATTCCTGCTGGTGAAGGTTTATTGTTGTCTGTTTCGTTTGATTCTCCAGGAACAGATATATGTTTTGAGAGTGCTGTAATGTCTGATTCATCAGGATCTGGAATTAATACAAACTTGGGAGATTGTTATTCTGGAACTCCGGGGTGTATGGATATGAGTGCTTGTAACTATAATATGGATGCGACATATGATGATGGGTCATGTGCATATGAATTTGATTGTGCTGGTGAATGTGGTGGATCTACGATAGAAGATTGTTTAGGTGAATGTGGTGGTTCTGCATTAGAAGATTGTACTGGTTTGTGTGATGGCTCAGCAGAATATGATTGTGCTGGAGTGTGTCAAGGCGATGCTGTAGAAGATGCTTGTGGTGTATGTGAAGGATCCGAGACAGATCCTTCAAATTGTATTCAAGAAGGATTTAGTTTATATTTTGGTGATATTGATTTAGTGAATGGTACACTTGATGTTGTTATGAATAATGAGTCGGATGTAGCAGGCTTTCAATTTAACATTGAAGGTCTAAATATTACGGGTACCTCAGGTGGTTCAGCTTCAGATAATGGATTTTCAGTATCTGCTGGAGGCAGTACTGTTGTAGGTTTTTCGTTGTCAGGAGCAGTTATCCCTCCTAGTAATGGTGTATTAGTTTCTTTAACCTTTGATAATGCAGGTGATGAATTATGTATATCAGGTGCGATTCTATCTGATGCTTCAGCAAACTCTTATGATGTAGAAGTTGGAGATTGTTTTGACGGGTATGGCTGTATGGACATGAGTGCATGCAACTATGACTCATCTGCTCAATTTGATGATGGATCATGTGCATATGAATTCGATTGTGCTGGCCAATGCGGTGGAGATGCTATCGTTGATGATTGTAATGATTGTGTATCCCCAGGAGACTTTAATGATGCTCAAGATTGTTTTGGTGTTTGTGATGGTGATGGTGCAACTGATATTGCAGGTGATTGCTGTATGTCTTCTGATCTCGATGCATGTGATTTGTGTTTTGGTCCAGCAACAGATCCTTCACAGTGTGAACCTTTGGTAACAGTATCTATTTCTGAATTAGTAGCCGGAGATACATTGTTTACGGCTACAATTAACATGGAAAACACGGTTCCTGTAGCTGGATGGCAATTTGATTTAACATCAATTCCTGAAGGTGTTTCTTTGGTGGGTGCTTATGGAGGTTCTTCAGAGGATGCAGGACACAGTGTTTCATTTAGTCCTACAGGTACAGTAATAGGCTTCTCGCTGACTGGTGATACTATCCCGTTTGGTAATGAGCCTGTTGTTTATCTTGAGTTGGCTATATCAAGCGATTATGCAATTTTAGATTTAGAAAACGGTATTTTCTCTGATGTATTAGGGAGTGCAATTCCTGTTGAATATGGTGAATCATATTTATATGGAGACCTTCCAGATATACCGTCTGCTCCAACAGGTTTGACTGCTAATTTATTAGATGGTATTAATGTTGATCTAGATTGGGACGGGTCAGCTTTGGCAGATTTCTACACTGTCTATCGTGATGGTGTTAATATTACTACAACATCTTCAACTGAATATTCAGATTTAGGTCTACAGGAATTAACTTCATATTCATATTATGTCACTGCATCAAATATTTCAGGAGAATCTGGAATGTCAGATGAAGTATCAATTACTACAGATTATGAACCATTTGATGTATTAGCTCCAACATCCCTAATAGCAACAGGGGGCGATTCTGAAGTTGAGCTTTCTTGGATTAATCCTGCTGGCGGTGGTGGTACTGATGGTGTAGGGCAGACTTGTGAGGGATGTGATGGTACGAATTGTGTTTATGATTGTCAATTGCAATGTGTGGATGCTGATGTTCTTGCAACATGGATTGGTGATGGTTTTTGTGATGATAATACATGGGGAATGTATTTAGATTGTCCAGAGTTTGATTGTGATGGTGGTGATTGTCCAGACTTAGATTGTGATGGTGGTTCAAGTGGTACTACTGGTGGTACTACTGG
>CEOP01247674.1_pt1 | contig 10022 bp, 8 predicted proteins | sample 361301 | NCBI WGS metagenome assembly CEOP01 (sample SAMEA2619548, study PRJEB7988) | marine metagenome | biome: marine biome (ENVO:00000447); feature: deep chlorophyll maximum layer (ENVO:xxxxxxxx); material: "saline water (ENVO:00002010), including plankton (ENVO:xxxxxxxx)" | depth 55 m
CATTAAGAGATGAGCAGGACCTCCCTTTTTTATCGTGTTGGAGTACGAATGGAAGCGCATTGGGGGCGGGGTGTTCTACTTACCTGAGTGCCTATTTACAATTCAATTCAAAAACCCCAAGATGGAGAGCTGATGCGAGTTGTGGCTGCTATGAGTATCAAGGCTATACCCCAGACCAAAATAATTATGAAAACAGCATGGCAATTAGCAACGAAGTGCTTAATCAAAGGTCAAGTCATGCTGACGAAGATGATGGAACGAAAGTTCTTATTGAGACGTATGCTTTTTCGCCTGGTGATGCTGCAAGAAAAAACAATTCTAATAATGCTACTTACGGTGAATGGTTAGATAATAACTCGGTCGAAGACCCGCAAACGGGAAAGCCTGCAATCATGGAACTTGAAAATTTAGGTTATCAGTTAAATCAATTCAGTCTGAGCGAACAAGACGGACACTTTATTATTGGTTCAAATGCATGGCAAAATAAGGATGGCTCCTGGCACTATGAATATGCAATATGGAATCACTCTAGTCATGAATGTGCAGGAAGTTTTAGCATAAATTTGCCATCAGGCGCTACGGTTGGAAATGTCCAATTCTATGCACCAGAAAAAAAGGATGCAGAAAGATACAGTGATAATCCTTGGAATTATGAAATTGCTAATAATAAAATTATCTGGTCAACACTACCGTTTACCGGAACATTAGAGGATGAATTCTCTGGGATTTTTAATGAAGAATCTAATCCTCTTGAATGGGCAACACTTTATAACTTTAGTTTTGATTGCAATATAGAACCAGCAAGCGCCCGAGGAATTGCAAACAATGCTGAGCTGATTGGTTACCGTCCAAATAATGGTGGCATTGGCAATATTGAAATTGCTGTAAAAGGCCCGGCTATTGCTAGTAATTGCATCGGTGATCTTGATGGTAGTGGAGAGGTTGATGTTCAAGATCTTCTTATCATGATTGGCGATTGGGGTGAATGCGAGTGTGAGTCTGATTTTGATTCTAACGGCGAAGTTGATGTCGATGACTTGTTACTACTTATTGGCGCTTGGGGTGTTTGTCCGTAATGTTACGCGCCCTACTCATCTCGATGTTCTTAACAAGTACAGCACTTGCTACCACATGGACTGTCAACGATGACGGCAAGGCAGACTTTGATAACATTCAGACAGCGATAGATGCTGCAAGTAATGGTGATGAGATTCTTGTTGCACCTGGGACATATACGAACAGCGGTAGTTCTTTTGTAATCTTCTTTGCTGGTAAAACGCTCACCATTCGTGCGACCGGCACACCAGAAGAGACAATCCTGGATGGCCAGAACGAACGGGGAGTTGTTGTATTTGCTGGTGGAGAAGGACCAGACACACTCATTGAAGGTTTTACCATTAAGAGAGGCTACGATTACAGCGGCGCTGGTATTGCTTGTCCAAGCAATGCGAATCCTACTATCTCTAATTGTTTGATTACAAATAACACTGCTATTCAAAGCGGTGGAGGAATTCGATGCGATGGAATTCTAACGATTACTGATTGCACAATAAGTGATAACAATGCAAGCATCGGTGGTGGTGGAATCTACTGTTTAGGGAATGATGCTGCCGCTACAATTACAGATTGCATAATCTCAATGAATTCTGTTTCGGATGATACCTCTGTATACGGCGGTGGAATTTACGCCCTTTATTCTGACGACATCACGATTTCTAATTCTACGATTTCTGAAAATACTGCTACTTCACATAACAACAGCGCCTATGGTGGAGGAATTTATTTCCGAGAGAGCAGCAATGCAACTTTGGCAAATTGCATACTTACAGAAAATAATGCTAGTGGTGGCACTCCGTCATTTGGTGGTGGAATGTACTGCCAAACGAATAGCAATCCAACTATAACTGAATGCGCTATTTTAGATAACAACGCCGACAATGGAGGCGGAATCTATTCTTCCGGAAGCAACCCTATGCTTATGCATAGCCAAGTTTGCGGAAATGAACAGGGAGATCAAATCCAAGGAAGTTGGACAAATGGTGGGAATACATGTGTATCTGAAATATGTATTGCTTGCGATAGCATTTTAGAAGTGCCATCAGAATATGCAACGATACAAAGCGCAATTGATGCAGCGGCTGATGGAGATACTGTGCTTGTTGCCCCCGGTACATATACAGGTTCATTGGGCACAGCGTACGTCTTTCATACGCTCGGCAAAGCAATCACTATTCAAGCTAGTGGCTCCCCAGAAGAAACCATATTAGATGGCGAGAATTCAAGAAGAGTTGTGTTGCATAGTGGCGCGGAAAATGTGGTCACAGTAATTGATGGCTTTACAATCACACGTGGATTTACTGAAAACAGTTATGGTGGTGGATTCGCTTCTACCTCTTCAAGTACAAGCCCTACTATTACAGATTGCATTATTACAGGAAACACTTCTAATAGTCGCGGCGGCGGGTTATACTTCGCCAGTAGCAATAGCCCAACTATCACAAACTGCACAATCTCGAATAACACAACTAACTCTGAGTTTTCTAATGGAGGCGGCGGAATGTATTTCGAAAACTTCTGTGATGTCATTATTTCAAATTGCACCATTACAGGAAATACTTCTGGTTTCGACGGTGGAGGGATATACTGCACTTACGTCGAAAGCACTACGATTACAAATTCCATAATTTCGGGTAATACAGCGAACCACGATGGTGGCGCAATGTACGGCTATTACATGGATTCAATGCTTAGTGGCTGTACGATAGAAGACAATAATGCTGGTAACGAAGGCGGTGCAATCTACTACCATTTCAGCACCGCCACCCTGAGTAATTGCATCATCTCTGGAAACAACGCTCATTCCTCAGGGGGTGGCATTTTTTGTAACGGAAACGAGATATATAATCCCATACTCATACAATCAGACGTTTGTGGAAATACACCAGATCAATTCGTTGGACCATGGACTGATGGAGGTAGCGTCTGTACAACTTCAACATGTGAAGTTTGCTTTGCACTGCATGTGCCCTCAGAGCACCTAACGATTCAAGGAGCAATTGATGTTGCAGAAAACGGAGATACGATCCTTGTAGCTCCAGGAACATATACGAGCAATGGAGAACGAGTCATCGACACGCTTGGAAAAGCGATCACCATTCGAGCAACTGGTTCATCCGAGGAGACCATTCTTGATGGGGAATTTGAGCGCGGTGTTGTGCAGTGTATAAATGGTGAAGATTCAAATACAGTCATTGAAGGATTTACAATTACACGAGGAATTGCTCTAATGGGCTTTGGTGGAGGAATGCGAAACTTCAACAGTAGCCCCACAATTACACATTGCATATTCACGAGCAACACTGCCGACTACGGCGGTGGGATGGACAACGACAATAGCAGCCCCACGCTGACAACCTGTACCTTTGAAAACAACACAGCGAACTTTGGCGGTGGAATGTCCAACTATTACAAAAGCAGCCCAATGCTGTCGAACTGCATATTTACGAACAACTCTGCTGGCGATGGCGGCGGGATGTATCACTATTCAAGCAACGCTACGCTGATTGACACAGTCGTTTGCGGAAACACACCTAGTCAAATCTATGGTGATTGGACTGATAATGGCGGGAACACCATTGCAGAGATTTGTCCTATGGACTGTATTTCTGACATCGATGTTGATGGAAATGTAGATATCCAGGACTTGTTGATCCTTATCGCTGGATGGGGTACCTGTACAGACAATTGCTCTGGCGATGTCAATGATGATGGAGAAGTTAATGTGAATGACCTGCTCATTCTGATTTCTGCATGGGGCGAGTGCGGGTAATCAAAAATACTTCCGACGAACAAGGTAGATTGTCATACAAGGTGGTGTTTCAGCACACGCACGGACTCCAGACAAACTGCAAGAGATAGTCCAGCACAGACAAGTAAAAAAGGCCTGTTTTTTATTTGTGAATATAGTCACCTCAGACATACTCCCCATCATACTGATATCCTGTACACAGAAATGCATGGCGCATTTCGTGCATGGCGCCCAGGACCTAAAAGGAAACATGAAGATGAACCAACGACTTGAACGACTCGAAAAAGAACTCCTCTCGCTTCGCAAAAGCACTCGGCGCTGGCGCGTTGCTTCATGCACACTGCTACTTGGCGTGGGATTGCTCGCAGCAGATGTCATAGGCCCCACCGTTATCGACCACCTCATTGTGAACCGAATTGATGTTGTTGGAGACAAGGGCACACCAGTAGTTTCCATCGCAAAAACTGACGATGGTGGTCGTTTAGATTTATACAACCAATCAGGCATCAATTTACTTCGAGTTTCAAGCACGCCAAGTGGCGGCGATGTCGCCATTTGGGATGAAAAAGGTACAAACGTAGCAGGACTTTGGTCAGCAGAAAACGGAGGAACTTTTTCCCTTTGGAATGCCGCAGGTGAAGAACTTTCACAATTTGCAAGTGGCGCTTTAACGTTAAGCGGACCAAGCGCTTCATTGCATATCCAGAATAAACAAGGCGACCCGATTGCAGTCGTTGCAAGCGACCCACAAGGACATGGACGTTTTCAGATTGCTGATGCATCAGGCAATGTTGTTTCAGAAATGTTAATGCTCCCTGAAGTGGGTGGTGCTTTAGTTGTGAATTCAAATGCTGGCAAGAAAATGGCAATTCTCGCTGCGACCGATGAGGGCGGTAGATTGAATTTAATGAATGCTCGAAGCGTACCCGTTTTCATCGCATCTCCAACTGGTGATTCAGGTGGTGGCGCGATGACAATTACAAATCAGCGCGGTGTACCAGTTGTAATAATGAAATCTGATGAAGAACATCGCGGTATTATTGAAATTCTCGATGCTGACGGAAATGGAGTCCGAAGGATTCGACCGCTTCGTGGTTACTCGCCTTGAAATTCTTTAATTTCAATTGCACCATTTACGTGCTCGTAGGCAATATCAAGTTCTTTTAACGCTTCGAGTGCAGCGAGCTGTTCTGCTTGTTTTTTTGATGCGCCCCATTGCGGTGTAAAACGCTTACCGTTTAACTCTACACATATTTCAAAACATTTCGCATGGTCGGGCCCCTTTTCATCAAGGACGACATACGACGGTGTTACCCCTTCGAGCTTTTGACCAACCTGTTGCAGTACCGATTTGTAATTTTCTTGGTGTGTAGATGCTGCTGCATTTGAGATTCGATTCGTCATCGATCGAAGGACAAAATCGTTCGCTGGCTCAAAACCACCATCTAAATAAATTGCCCCGATGACTGCCTCGTACGCTGCCCCTGTAACCGATGATGGAAGCGTTAAGGCATTCATACCCTTCCCAACACGCAAGAGGCGTCCAAGGTCAAGCTCGTCTGCAACTTCGGCGCAGACGCGTCTGCTGACCACTGCAGATTTAATTTTGGTCATTTCGCCTTCTTCATACTCAGGGTAGCGCTCAAAGGTTTCGTTGCAAATGACAAAGCCCAAAACTGCGTCACCGAGAAATTCGAGGCGCTCATTTGAGTTTTCACGCTGATCCACGGCAGATGAATGCGATAAAGCTTGCTCTAAGAGGGTTTTGTCTGTAAATTCGTAGCCAAGAATGCTTTGAACGGCTTGTATCCAGTCGTTATCCATGTGTCAATACTCCTATTGTACCTTGCTTGCCAACAAGCGTAATTTCGGTTAGTATGTGTTGCTCGGCTAAAAAGCCCTTTTTAGGAGTATTAACCATGGCAGTCCATTATCCACGACGAACTAGTAACATTAAACGAGCCCGCTCTATCGGATTCCGCGCTCGGATGAAAACCAAGAACGGTCGCAAAATCATCTCACGCCAGCGTCGAATTGGCCGCAAACTCAGCTAATCCCCTAAATCAAAACGATTTACCCAGAAAGGGTCGCTTTTTGAGCGGCCCTTTTTTATTCACTTGTTTAACAAAAATTAACCCTGATGTGGCGCATAACCACCTTGTGCTGTCGGACGCCCATTTTCGATAAAATCGAGGATCCTCAGTTTGCAGTCATCAATGTTTCCTGATGTATCGACACCGCAGGTACCAAGCATGGCGTACGCTGGGAGTCGCGACAAGCGAACCTCTGCATCATCCGAAGTAAGCGCAGGACGATCATCGCCCAAAGCAATACGATGCGCCGTTTCATCTTCATCAGCGGTCAAATTAAACACAATATCGCATGTGGAAAGTGCCTTCGCCACTAGTGGAATCATCGGCGCACCCCCGCCAAGGGCAAAAATGGCATCCCGTTTTAACAATGCAGGAATCACATGAGACTCCGCATCACGCCATGCCTGCTCACCCTCTGCCTTCCATGCCTCTGTAACACTCGAATAATCCATGCTCGCGAGAACCTCATCATCCGTATCGACAAATGGAACGCCAAGCTCACTTGCAAGCCATCGTCCAAGAGTTGATTTCCCAGAACCTCGAAATCCAATAAATGCAATCTTTGCCATGCTTACATGGTAGACTTGAACAGCAATGACTGCCAATACCCTACCGTTGTTAAAACTAGAAGAAATCCCGCTTGCTGGAATACAAAATAAACTCGTTTCGGTACTCGGATATGGAAATCAAGGCAAGGCACACGCTCAAAACCTCCGCGACAGCGGAATTGAAGTCGTTATTGGCGCAAGAAACGTCACACGCGCCGCAGAAGATGGATTCAATGCAATCAGCATCGAAGAAGCATCAGAGGCAGACCTCGTTATTATTGCACTTCCGGATGAAATCCAAGGAGAAGTCTACTCAGCAAGTATCGAAAAAAACCTTAAGCCAGGAGCTACGCTGGGCTTCATTCACGGCTTTGCCATTCACTACGGGCATATAAAACCACCACCGGGAATCGGCGTTGTCATGGTTGCGCCTAAGGGGCCGGGCATCACCGTTCGAGATAAATTCCTCAGAGGAAATGGTGTGCTTGCTCTGCTGGCAGTCGAACGTGAAAATAGAGCCAATACTGCGCGGGAACTTGCGTTAGGCTGGGCACATGGCATCGGATCTGCTCGCATTGGAGTCCTTGAATCCACGTTCAAAAACGAAACTGAAACAGACCTTTTTGGCGAGCAAGCAATCATTGTCGGCGGACTCACCGCCCTTATCAAGGCTTCTTTCGAAACACTGGTCAGCGCGGGCTACCCACCTGAATTGGCGTACATTGAATGTTGCCATGAAGTAAAGCAAGTCGCAGACATTATCCACGACGGCGGTATTGCCAACATGATGGACGCCATCAGCAACACAGCTGAAATTGGGGCTTACGACGCAATGGCAAAACTCGATGACGAACATCTTCGCGAGCAACTTCGCGAGCTCCTAAAGAATGTACAAGATGGCTCATTTGCAAACCGGCTTGTTAACAACGAAATCGACAATAGAAGAGAAGAGTTAAACAACCATGAAATTGAACAAGTTGGCGAACAAATCAGAAGCATCATGCACCAAGATGTCGATTAGTGCGTGATGGATTATCTACAAGCAATTATTTTTGGCATCGTTGAAGGCCTGACCGAATACATCCCCGTAAGTTCAACGGGTCACCTTATTCTCGCAAAATCATTCATGGGGCTAACCCAAAAAGCAATCGACCCGTATCTCATCGTTATTCAAAGCGGCGCGATCCTTGCCGTCCTTGGCCTGTACCGTAAGAGAGTACTCGACATGATTAAAGGGCTTCTTGGTAAAAACCCAATAGGGTTAAAACTTGCCATTAATCTCATCATTGCATTCTTGCCCGCAGCTGTTTTTGGCGTACTTCTTAATGACTTGATCGATGCATGGCTCATGGGGCCAATCCCCGTCATCTGGGCACTCGCAATCGGCGGGGTTCTCATGTTGTTTGCAGCACGGTGGCAACGTAACGCTTTTCACGAGGGCCAAGACGCAAAGAGTTTTATAGACATCGAACACCTAACTTGGAAACGTGCACTTATCATCGGCCTCGTCCAATGTCTTGCCATGTTCCCAGGAACAAGTCGATCGATGGTGACAATAGTTGCAAGCATGGCAATGGGCATGAAGCCAAAACACGCTGCTGAGTTTAGTTTTCTTCTTGGTCTTCCAACACTTGGCGGAGCAACCGTCTACAAACTTATCAAAGATGCTGATGCGCTCTCTACGCTTGAGATTGGACCAATGATTCTTGGAATCATCGTTGCATTTTTTGCAGCAGCAATTGCAATCAAGTGGCTCGTTGCATATCTTTCAAAACATGGACTCGCGCTTTTTGGTTGGTACAGAATTGCTCTTGCAATTCTTGTTGCGATTTACTTCTGGGATGGAAACAATGCATCCAATACACCATTAGGTGGCGAAGACACTTCTTCAACCGTTGCACCAGTTACTTTTGAAAATGACCATTGCCCTGCATTCCCTGTTGCAATCCATAAAACACCATTAACAATCACAGGGCCAACGGCGGATTGCCATCTTCCCGTTTTTACTTCTTGATCGCCACGCATCAGTGACCACTGCAAGCCATTAATTTCTCCGCCAGAAGAAACGCGCCAGTAGACGCCGCCGGTCTCTGGAAGATTAATAACAGTTGGCTGTGGGAACAACGCCCCGCCTAATGTCCATGCGAGCAAGCCCGCCATCACGAAGAAGATGGCCGCTTTAATCAATAACGAACGAAAACCGAGTGCAACTTGTCCCATAGGTACTACATTTTACTCTGAAAGCGATGCCATGAGTTGTGATTCATTCCAAACTTCAACGCCCAATTCTTCTGCTTTATTCAACTTGGACCCAGCCTTCTCGCCAGCAATCACAATATCAGTCTTTTTTGAAACAGAGCCGGTCACTTTTGCACCGCGCTGTTCTAACTCTTCAGTCAATTTTTTTCGGTCCCACTGTTCTAACGAACCAGTAATCACAATAACTTTTCCATCAAATACTGGGTCAACCGAACTTGTTTCAAAGCTTTGCAATTGAACGCCAACATCAGATAACCTTGAAAACAACTCTTCTCCTTGTGGACTATGCAACGCGCTGAACAATGTTTCAGCAGTAATCTGGCCAAAGTCTTCGAGCATGAGCAACTCCTTAACATCTGCTGCTTTCAACAATGCGAAGTTTGGATATTTTTTCGCAATTACTTTTGAAGTAGCTCGGCCAATCAATCGAATACCGACACCTGAAAGTACACGCGCAAAACCACGCGTTTTACTTTCTGAAACAGCACTTACAAGTGCGTCTGCCGACTTTTGCGCAAAACCTTCAAGCGGCAGTAAATCTTCAGACGTTAATTTGTATAAATCTGAAAAATGCTTCACTAATCCAGCATCAACCAACTGGTCAACAACTTTATCGCCAAGGCCGTCGATATTCATCTGGTCCCTTGCAGCAAACCATTTAACTTTTTCACGAAACTGTGCAGGACATTCAGGGTTAACACAATAGATCTTTGGGCCTTCCTTTTCAACTGGTCCATCGCATATGGGGCACGCCGATGGTGGCACAACTGGAATCTGTGAACCATCTCGTTCTTCTTGTTTAGCACCGACAACTTGTGGAATAATTTCCCCTGCCTTCTCAACTATTACGGTATCTCCAACTCGTATGTCTTTACGAAGAATTTCATCAATGTTGTGCAACGTAGCATGCTGTACTGTTGTTCCTGCAAGTTGAAGTGGTTCCATCGTTGCCCTAGGAGTCAACGTACCGTTTTTGCCGACTTGCCAATTCACTCCAAGTAATCTTGTAAGCCCTTGTTCGGCTGGATATTTAAAAGCGATGCACCATCTTGGCGCCTTTGATGTGTTTCCAAGTTCTTCTTGCAGTGCAAATGAGTTTACGCGAATCACCATGCCATCAATCGCAAAGCCCGTGGATTGTCGTGCAGATGCAAATGCATTCACCGTTTCTTTAATCGACTCAGATGAAACACACATAGTTATTTGTTCAGAAACCGGAATGCCCAGCGTTTGTATTTTTTCTACAAAACCAGACCAAGTCGCAGGACAATCATTCCACTTCACTTCACCTTTACCGTGCGCTAAAAATGCGAG
>CEOP01036832.1_pt1 | contig 10001 bp, 5 predicted proteins | sample 361301 | NCBI WGS metagenome assembly CEOP01 (sample SAMEA2619548, study PRJEB7988) | marine metagenome | biome: marine biome (ENVO:00000447); feature: deep chlorophyll maximum layer (ENVO:xxxxxxxx); material: "saline water (ENVO:00002010), including plankton (ENVO:xxxxxxxx)" | depth 55 m
GATGATGGCACATGGATGATGGAAATTGGAGCCAACCGCTTGGACAAAGGTGACAACACAATTGTCTTCGAATATGGCAATGTCGAACAACCCCTCAATTCGGATTCAACAATCAATGTGGAAGGCAGTGCCGATGATGGCACTAGTGTCTTCATGTGGATTCTCATGGTTGTTGGTGCATTGATTGTACTCGGAGTATTGGGTGCAGTGTTCGTCTTCTTCTTTGTTGAATTTGAGGATGATTATGAAGAAGATCTCCAAATGGGGGCAGTCGAAGAGGTTGATCCTTATGCATGGGCCAAGCAAGGTCAGGAACAAGTTGTTGCGACCGCGCCCGCGGAAGTGGCTGCCACTCCTGTGGAAACGGTTGCAGAAGCAGCACCAGCAGCCGTTTCAGGGTATCCTGGTTGGAAGTGGGATGCGGAGCAAAACAAGTGGGTTCCAGAGAATGAGTGATTGTCGAACACGCTCTATTGATCAATGGGTCATGACGGGCGTGCTCACGTCACTATCAAAAGGGACTGGTCACAAACGGAGGATGGTGAAAGTATGAGTCATCCACGTCCGGGCGTTCAGGAGCGAATCATGCTTCACTTGCGGGATTATGCCGATTATACTGATTCGGTGGAAGTTCCTTTCGCACTTTCACAAATGGGGATTGCAAATGCAGTTGCAATCGCTCGTAGCAATGTTCCGCGAGCGATTGCAGGCCTGAAGGATGCCAAACATCTAATTGAACGCCAAGCACATGTTGCAGGGGTTAGTCGAAAGCGGAAGGCATACTTCTTGACAGATACAGGTATGGTTCAGGCAGAGGAAACTTGGAAGCGTCTCTCGGAACACCCAGTTCGTCTTGTGGACAAGAATGGGGCGACACATACCACCACTTTGGCAGGTTCTATTGATATCGCCACCTTCCCTCTTCGTGCGGTCGACGTACTACGCTACATGGATGACAATGGGATGTTGGATTTGCGCACACTTAACGAGGAATTGATCCAGCGTGATTTGGATAAGCACGTGGAAAAGCAACTCGTTACATCGCTTGGGGATTTGCCACGAACTCGTGCTTTCTTCGGTCGTGAAACCGAACTCGACAATATCTGCGCATTACTCGATGCACGCTCTTCTTGTCTTCTTGTCCCTGGAATTGCAGGGATTGGCAAAACAGCGCTTGCTGGCAAGGTCATTGAACAATATACGCATCGCAGAAATTTACTGTATCATCGCTGCCAAGATTGGGAGGGTAGTCGAGCATTTCTCGAGGCGTGTGCAGAATGGTTGTCAACCATCGGCGATGACGATTTGTCGGATTACATTCAAGCCACTGCTGTCCCTCAATCATCGATCGCCGTGAACCTAATCGTTGGTGCTCTTGAAGAGATACCATCTCTGATTGTAATCGATGATTTGCACAAGGTCAACGATGATGCCTTATTTGCAATTATCCGAGGGCTTTCACAGCGTATGGGTGACACACAAGAATCGGGTCTGGTCATGTTCAGCCGTTCTTTCCGTGCTGTGGTACCCCTGAAGGATGCTGAAGGTAACATTTCTGCACTTGTTCTGCCATTGGAAGGTCTAGATCAATCTGCGAGTCGTAACTTGCTGACAACAATGCCAGACATTGACATGTCGGCTTTTCTCCACATCTATACACTCTCACGTGGTCATCCATTGATTCTCCAACTCATCAATCGAGGTTCGGTTGGTTCCACATTCCACGACACATTGGAAACTTTCGTCGAAGAGGAGATTTTCAGTCGTCTTTCAGGATCTGAAAAACGGGTTCTTGGAGCGATTGCCATCTACCGTGAACCGATGCCCCTCGAAGCTCTTTCAAATCATGAAATTGAAACTGATTTGTTGGACAATTTGGTCGAGAAAGGGTTGGCAAGACAGGTCGATAGTCAAAATTACGATGTACACGACTTGGTTCGGGAATTTTTACTCCGTACATTCGATGTCGCATCTGCAACAGCGTTGCATACATCGGCATGTGCTTGGTATCGCAAGCGCTTAGAATCTCCCGAGCAGCAATTGGAATACATCTACCACCTTGTAAAATCGGCAGATACTGATACTCTTGGAGGGGTTCTCGAAAAGTCAGGTAGAACATTAATCCGAAGTGGGCACATGGAATTACTTCCATTACTATCTGAACTCGATGACTCTCAATTCAAATCTCTAACATGGGCCATGATCTTAGAGATGCGTGGCGACATCCTCTCTTTGCAGGGGCGTTGGGCAGATGCAGAATCCGAATATGAGGCGGCTCTACCATTGGTACTCGAGCCACCCAACATGTCACTCGAGATTCAAGGTCGAATCTTGTCGAGTAAAGCAGATTTGGCAATTCATCGAGGAGAATCCGATGCTGCTCTAGATTTGCATCGCCAAGCCCTTCAACTGTTTATCGATACAAATGATGCGAAAGGCGCTGCTCGAACATATGCCAATATGGGGTATATTTTCCGCCATCGAAAAGATACCAAACGTGCACTTGAAGTCTATGGTAACGTTGAGGAATTACTCGAAGCGGAAGATGATCCTGAATTGGTTGAGGTGCGTATCAAATTGGCCTCAGCATTACTTGAGATGGGTGAAATTGACCGTGCCCGCGAACACGCTTTAACCTCTTATGAGGAAACAGAAAATTCGGATAACATTGGCCTGCATGCACGTTCTAGAGCGGTTCTTGGCCGATTTTATGCCCGTACTGGTGACCCTGACCTTGCACTACATCATTATTCAGAAGCCCTTGGGCAGATGGCTGAAGAAACCGATCAAAGAAGTGCGGTCGAAATCACAATTTTACTTGGAGAAGCCCTCTCAGATGCCGACCGGCCTGACGAAGCCGTTGAGCATTATCTCGATGGTTTAGCCATGGCAGAAGCGAATGATTTCCGCCCATTGATTGGGGAACTCTTAGCCAGATTGGGTGAAGCCGCACCAGAAAAAGCGGAGAGGATGAATTACCTGCAAAGAGCACTTACTGTTTTCCGAGAATTAGGTGCAGGTGCCAGAATGAGGGAAGTCCAAGGCCAGATGCATCGGGCCATCATGGGCGGGCATTAAAATCCGGGTTGCTCCACCTGAATGGTTACATTTCCTGAATCTAGTACCACCCAAATGGTCTCGACTCCAGCGAGTTTGATGACACCCGAATGTGTGGTTGCAGCCGCACCTGATATTGGTTGACTCGTCCTGTACATTTCGTCACCGTCTGACAAATGAAGTGCATCATCGGTAAGCCACATCTCCAAATTCAACCCTGCAGCCGATGCGAGATACATGTCAACAGGTTCTGCATATCTTGCATCAACATCCAATCGCGCTGCTTCATCAGCTCGTTCGACAGCTGCGCTAACAGCGAGGAGATTTTCTTCCAGTGCTTCCTCGGTCCAACGATCTTGTGTGGAGACCTCTAAACCCCAAACCCAAATGGAGAATGTGGAGAGAAACAAGAGTCCGAGTAAAAATGTGAATACATAACCAATTTCGGTGGCTGCCGCATTCTCATCCTCGGTAAATTTCCTCGTCATCATGCAGTCCCCCCAAGATAGGTTTGGCTGGTCAAACTCGCAACCTGAAGGTTGAACAGAACTGATTGCCCACCCGCATGGTAGACCACTTCAGGTAGTGTTGGTGATGTTTGCACCCACCCTACATAATCATCTAACATTTCCAGTTGCCCAGGGAACGCCAACCAGTCGGACGAATACTCGACTTCAGCAGAGCTTCCGGCTGCAATAGCGACAGCATAAGGCCCATCCCAACCGCGTCGAACCTGATGTGCATCGATGGTTGCGACCTGTTCTCGTACATCTAGAGTCAATGTGAGTTCAATTTGGGCAGACCCGCCAACGGAATCCATTGATGGCATTGCAACTGGAACCGTGGCTGCTAGTCGTGGGCCAGGCCCTTCCCGTGATGGGGGGGGTGTCAGAACATCGGCTTGATATTCAGGATGGTTTGTACCAACAAATCCTCCATGTGTGAGGATTTGTAAGTCCGTAACACTCGAATCGAATGTGTAGGTTAGTCTTGGGAGATGAAGTGCCCACGCCGAACCTAAGGTTGCGTGTGGGTCATCGCCAGCAGCACCACGAATTGACAATTGTAACCCGAAGAAGTGAGTTCCGTCTCGCCATGCATTTCGAATGTCATTTGTTTTCCAGTGATCAACAGTTGTCCAAGGAAGATCTAGGTCTATCCACCCTGATGCTCGAAGCCCGACGGAAACACATCGCTCTGCACCATCTTCGGGGACCTCTGTCGCCCCATCCTCACCCGTAGATGCATAGATTCTCAATGCCCCTTCAGTGGTTTCAATCGAAAGTGCGCCTATGTGATTGGAATCTAAAGTGAGTTTGGTCGCGATTGAACTGTGATTCATTTCGCCAAATTGACCTTGCTGACCTTGACCTAGATTACTGCTCCACGATGCACTAGGTCCTGCTGTTTGGAGGATCAATGAACTATTGCCGACGGTGGGAACCTCTGCATCTCCACCACTCTTCGGAGGTTCGAATTTCCAATCAGTACCTGAAATCCGACCTGAATCAGCGGCTGGTGCGATGGACAAACTCCCGGGTCTCCATGCAGTTGCATGTGTTGCCGTGTCGCCGGCAGTTTGCGTATCAAGAATCCATTCCACTTGGATGGGACTTCCCCCCTCAATCCAAGACAATTGACTGGCATCCCAGGGAATTCGAATACTAGAATAGCCACTGATTGCGTGATAAAGATTCGCAATTTTCGCAGTGGTTGGTTGACTAGTGGGGTTGTGGATAAGCAAAGATCCGTCCATCGCAGGTGGTCTGAAGTGAATCCCTGTTGCAGCTCCAGTTCTGTCCGGCCATGAAAATGCACCAGGGCCCTCTCCATCAAGTTCGCTTGCATCTCCCCAATGAACAACCATTCGGGCTTCAGCAGAAGTGCGCAGAACCAATTGTTGAGCTTGGGAAACAACAATCTCACCTTGCCATGAATGGATTGTATCCGATTCACCTGAAGGTGTTTGAATGACGCTCGCAGAGGATGAACTTCCACTGCCTTCGTCATCGAGAGTTTCCCATTCCAATGTGAAGGGTGAATCGGATTCCAGATGTATTGCATGTGAGTTGGCAATCAGGGGGACAGTCCAACTTCTACCCGTATCTGAACCAGGGGTTGGTTGGTCAGGCGTTGCAAGGAATGCTCCACCATCTCCTTTCCACATGACAACTCTGAGGGGCATTGCACTGTGGATCCATGCTTCTCCCTTGGATGCACTCAGACCCTCTTTCACCCAAACATCATCGGTGGTGATTATCTCTGCCTCCGATGAGTCATTTTGTACAAATGAAATTTGATTAGAGCCTAGCAATGATGTCAATGCATTGAGTGGTGTCGCCGAAATATCGGCATCCAAGGTGGGTAATCGGTAGTGGTTCAATGACTCAGCCGATGCATGCAAGTCTGTCGCACATAGACTCTCAATACGATGTTCTGCATGTCGAAAACGCATTGTATTATCCAAGTCTAGAACACCCTCGAGGCGGAATGTAGTATCTGGTTGATGTGTCGCACTATACCATGTCCCTCCTTCAAGAAGATCCCAGCCAAGGGTCCCTGTGTGTGGTCGGATGGTCAGTTGTGCCGTGTCTCCGGGTGTTCCTGATTCACTCAAGCGCTCTGTTTCAGATGCGAGGTCCTCCATTTGGCCAACCATGTTTTCTCTTTCTACCGCACCATGTAACTCGTCGATTACTGGAATCACAGTCACCATCATTCCTGAAATGATTGAAATCACACCAGCGAATAACAAAACGGTGGCAATGGCTGCAGAAACAGCTTCCTCATCATGATCTCTACGAATCATTGAATCACGACCTGTTGCAGGATGACGTCCAAATGGAATGCACTGGAAGAGGGGTGAATCGTCATACCTTCAGCACCAGAGACCCTGCCATTTGGACCAAATCCAATGTATTCACTAGAATCGCCAGTCGCCCGATGCATATCGAACGAATCCGTCCAATGGCGAAGATATCTTGATTCGGGGCTGTCAGAGCCTGTGAATTCAGCAGTCAAACGCAAGTTTCTAGCCTGATGGTCAAAGAATGTGATGACACCTCGACTTTCGACATCAAGTGATACATCAGTACTTCGTTCCAGACCCTCGACATCAATGTCGAGAAGCACAAAACTAACTCGAAGTCCACCGTCTAAAGTTTGGTCATGGTGGAGCCGAGGGTAACTTCTGACGTCGATGGGTTGATTGGGTAATTGCTCAATTCTCGCCCCATTTACGAGGTTGACTTGGAATGAGCCTGAGGTCAAGGGGGTGCGGATTTGAACACCATCGAGTGGTGCTTGAATCCAACGATGGATGACGTCCTCATCTGCATTCATAATATCGATTTGAACCCAACCTAGTATGCTGACATTTGTTGTGATTTGGCCTTGGCCTTCTGTCAAATTCCACCATTCAGTTTCGATATTTGTATGGATTCTGACAGAAACTGCGGACTCGTTCAAAGATGAAACCGTAATGATGCCATTATTCATCGAAACGGTAACACGATCATTTCCTGCTAAATCAGCACTAATTTGCCAAACCTCAGCGACTCGGAGTGGCGTTATGGTGTCTTTCACATGCTGGTTGTTTACGGCCACTCCTGTCCCCACTGGTGATTCTGCAACGACGAGCAAACGATCGTTGAACTGGGTAGCAGCAACACTGCCTGCTGCCCAATCACGGTTATCGGTGAGGTCTTGCATGAATGGTTGCATCACAACCATCACCCCAGCCATGGTAGAGATCACCATCGCCAGCAACATGGTCACCCCCATGATTTCGGAAACCGCCCGCTCGTCGGCGGATTCCCGGGTCGCGGTGACTGGGCGCATGCCCCGACATATCGCCGTATGTTCTTAGCCATTCTCATTTCACCTCATACTGAGGTGAAGATTTCAGCGTGTTAGAATCTCTGCTTCTGTCTGACCCAACCAATGGCTGAATTCTGGCCCTTCTTGTGTCGAGATTCGCAAATCTCCATCCCAATTTTCCACCCTGAACAATGTCTCACTTTCAGCGAGGTGTGGTGCGTTGTTTTTTGAAGAAAGATGGCAGAGAACGACACTCTTTGTTTGAGATGTGAGGATTTCAGCTAACAACTCCGCAGTCTGCTGGTTTGAAAGGTGACCGCCACGTCCTGAAATACGTGATTTGAGGCTGGGTGGATACGGTCCGAGTGCAAGTCTCTTCGCATCATAATTTGACTCGATTGATATGTGTGCACAACTGCGAAGATGATGGATCAATTCGTCAGTCGGTTCACCAAGGTCAGTAACCACTGCAGCGCGTTCCGTTGAACCTGAATGTACGATGAATCCAACATTGTCAGCCCCGTCATGTGGAACAGGTATTGGAAGTACTGACAAATCAGCGGTCACTTGGACACGTTCGAGCGCCTCAAAGATGCGACATTGATTCACCGGATCAAAACCAAGATTGGCGCATGTGGTGAAGTTGGCGAGCAATTTCGCACCATGTCGTCTACTGAAAATATCCGCGCCCTGAGCGTGATCGGAATGGTGGTGGCTGATTAGGATGGCATCAATCGTCGAGGGGTCGACTCCAATTCGTGCCAATCTACGCTCCATTTGGCGACCACTAAATCCACAATCAATCAGTACTTTCGACTCCTCTGTTTGTAGCAGCGTCGCGTTACCGCGGCTGCCCGAACCAAGGTGTGTAATCTCAAGTGACATGCGGGTCCTTGTGGCGGCCGACCTTACACCCCTTGAACAAAGCGCTTCTGAGGTAAATTAGAAGTGCATTTCAGGACCATTTAGAAATCGCCATTTAGTAACTTTACGCCTTAATATAGTAACTATTCTCTGTCAAAAAATGCAATTGATAAGGCTACTTTTCATGAAGTAATGTCCGAACGACGCTCCATCAGCATCATAAGCGTGAGAGCAGGGATGGCTCTGTGGGTATAACCCACAGGTGAGTATATGCGTCGAAAGCAAACAGCTCTTCTGATTACACTCTTGATTCTTGGGTCGATGGTTTTCGTCAGCCAAATGCGCCCCAATAGCCCGGTTCAGTCAGTTCATCCAGGGGATACAACGGGCGAAGGACCACCGATAACGGATCGAGATAAGGATGGAATGCCCGATCTCCACGAGGACGCTTTCAGCGAACCTGTATTTTTGGACATGGGCGACCGGTCACGAACAATTCCGGGGCTGGATGCAGACAATGGTACGGACAACCAAAGTGACCATGATTTCGATGGCCTTACCGCTTTGATGGAATATTGTTGGCCTTACGATTTGGACTCTTGTTTTACCAACAATCGGACTGGTTTGCCTGGTAAGTCAGCTGACATCTCAGAGATTGGTGTTCGTTGGTATCTAGATCCAAGATCGGCTGATACCGATGGCGATGGTTTGCCCGATGGATTCGAGGTTGCAATGTGCATGTCTTCACCATATATCGGATTCGTTAATGAGTCAAATGTTTGGAACTGTAGAGCCTTCGATCCGTTGAACAGTAGTGATGGGCAACTGGACAGTGATCTATGTCCTGATCGTCAATTGGGTTGTGGGGATGGTTTCGATGTAGATCGTGATGGGACCATCGAGCCACATGAATTCTATACCAATGCCGAGGAATACCTGTATGGTGCCCCTGAAAATTGGGTTACTGAATTTGATGGGTTACGTTGTTCTGGTCAAATCAATCACCTTGTCAATCCATGTTTGACGGATGAAACTCGTGCTACGAATGACGATGGTTGGTTGGGTACTGACCCTCTAAACAATGACACAGATTACTATCGTTGGGTCAACAATCTAGGTGCCGCGCTGGGTCAAACTCAGAAAGGAGATGGAATTGAAGACGGGTGGGAGATTTATTTCCAGCTCAATCCATTGAATAGCAGTGATGCGTTGATTGACAGTGATTTGGATGGTTGGGACCTCAATCGTGATGGTGCCATGTCTCCAGACACCTCGGGTTCGACTCTTGATTTGGGTGAAGTGTTCAGTAATTTGGAGGAATACACAGTTTACCAAGACGAGGGCAATTGGGTTACGGCTGGGGTGAAGCACGCACCGATTGGAGTTGCTGAACAAACAGTAACCGCGTTTGATCAAGGAACATCTCCAAGTTTGTTGCACCACAATGCGCATTCGATTTTCTCCGATGATGTGCATGGTTTGGTTTACGTAGGAACCATGCGAGGTGTGACCATCCTTGAACCGTCGATGAATTCCTCTACTCATTACGAGTTGCCCGCTGGAATCGATTTGCTCGATTTGTTCATGTGGTCTGAGGGAAGTGAAGATGGTATTCTATTGCTTTCAACCAGCAATGGATTGATTTCGTTGGCCCTCGATGACGAAGGACAATTTTCTTCGATTATCGATGAAATCGAAACTGAACCGATTGAATTGATGTCGGAAATCGAAACCGGTAGTGGTGGTCAAGTACTTCTACTCGGCTTCGGAGCAAATCAACAAGTTTGGCGTTTCACAATTGATTCTGAAGGATTAATCAACACACCTACAACTGTATTACAGCTCACAAACACGCTCCAACAACAAGAAAATACGACGGTCGAAACCGCAGTACATGTTGTCCTTCCCAGCGAGGGACCCCGCCTCTTTGTCGGAACAGATCGTGGCCTTGTGATGGCCAATAGTTCCGATTTCGCAGGCGGTTTCACCTCAAGTTGGATTTTCGACATTTCGGACGCTGAAGATTACGTCATGCCCGCTGATGCAATTGATTCAGCGTTGGCCGCACGTGTACAGTCTCTTGTCATCGATGGACCTAGGGATGTGAATGGAGAAATCACGAGTCCACAGACTCTTTGGGTTGGAACTCGTGGTGGCGTACATCAGTTTGATTTGGTCGTGGGCCCCTCCAATCCATTTGGTGCATTCTCATACGATCGGATGTACAATGATGATGAGTTGACAGCCAATGATGTTCTTTC
>CEOP01134072.1_pt1 | contig 10001 bp, 9 predicted proteins | sample 361301 | NCBI WGS metagenome assembly CEOP01 (sample SAMEA2619548, study PRJEB7988) | marine metagenome | biome: marine biome (ENVO:00000447); feature: deep chlorophyll maximum layer (ENVO:xxxxxxxx); material: "saline water (ENVO:00002010), including plankton (ENVO:xxxxxxxx)" | depth 55 m
ATGTCAGCCTCTTCCATGGATGGTTCGGAGAGTGTAGACCGCGCGGCTCTAGCAGGGATGCTGAAAGGCTACGATGCGGGCCAGTTGGTAGAGGAAGTACTCTCTGCCTGGGATGAGCTCTCTTCAAAGAATGGTGAAATCGCCAGTGTGAAACAACGAAACCGAGTATTGGAGCTTGATTTAGCAGAACGAGAGGATCTCGGTGCACCTGAAAAGGCCCGTTTGGGAAGGCTCGAAGAAGACAATCGTGAAAAAGAAGCTAAAATCATCCACCTAGAGCGAATGCTCGAAGATTCATATATGCAAAATGAACATCTTTCAACTTCTGTTGACAAAACGAGAATGGATGGGATGGAGGGTGAGAATACTCGACTTTCTGCACTTTGTGAAGAACAGGGGAATGTCATTACTGAGATGGAAGGGAAGGTCGATCAACTCGTTGATGCATTGGAGAAGGCTGCGGAAGCGGGCCTGACTAGTATTACCGCAGATGAGGTGCGGATGCTCAACAAAGAATTGGAAGATACACATCGCCGAATCGAAACTGGTGATGCAGAGCGTGAAGCGATGGAAAGTGAACGTGAGCGACTTCGAGAGATGGTCGAACAAGTTCGTGGACTCCTAGAACAGCGCGATCTTCGAATCAAAGAGATGGAGAGTCAAATGCAGCGAGTGATGGAAGGTCCTCGCTCCATTAGTGCAGAGCACGATTACTTGGTCGAACAGATCGAGGAATTGAAGCGACGATTGTTAGATCGTAATAGGGAATATGAGGCGTTGCGGCGACGTGAGCGGCGACTTCACCGCGATGTGTTCGAGCGTGATGAGCGAATTTCACAGATGCAACTCACCATGCAGGATATTGAGGGTGGTCTTACTGATCGCTCTGCAGAATTGAAGGCACTTGAGGAACTCCATGAGCGAACCATGGCTGAAATGGACACACTCAAGAAGAGTGAAAGGACCCGTGAAGTGGTTGGAGCTGCATTCCAAGATTCGTTGGGTGTGCTACGGGCTCACGAACAAGTTCAAGCTCGAAAGGATGCGCTCGGAATTGAAGATGATATGTCGATTCCGGAGCCTGCGCCCATCGCAGAACCTGGTGGTACAGCACCAGCAACGATGGTTGACATCGATGATGATCCTGAGTGATTGAGTCAATTGTGGTTGCTTCATAGTGGGGTTTTGAATCCCATCGCTCGAATAACACACCAACCCATTCGAGCTTCCCACATTGCAAATGCTCCACCCGCAATAGATCCGCTAGCCATCACCAATCCAGTGGTTGTTGGAATCGGGCCAAGGATGGCCCCAACTGCCAATAAAATACCACCTGAAACGGCCAGTAGACCTGTTTGGAATCGTGCGACTTTACCACGTGCATCAATATTGCATTCAAATGCCATATCTTCAACGGATTGAATTCTGTATATTAACCACTGTTTGTGTCAACTATTCATTTCAGTGATGAAGGAATGGAGAGTTGTTTGTAATTCATGGGCGTCTGCAAATTCTTCACAGAGGTTTCCTGTGACGACCCAGTCTGCACCTGCATCAAGTGCGATCTTTGCTGTAGCGCCATCTCTAATCCCACCACCGACTAAGAGAATCAGTTTGTCGCTGGCTGCTTTGGCTGCGCGAATTAAATCAGGATTTACTGGGGTATTTGCCCCACTACCTGCCTCAAGATAGAGAATTGAAAACCCATATGATTCGGCACACATGGCATATGCAGCGACGAGGTCCGTTTGGTTTGGTTCAATCAGATTGGCCTGACCTACTTCCCCTGCCTTCCCACCTGGTGCGCAAATGACGTAGCCCATCCCCATCGGTTCCACACCCGCTTTGCGAATATATGGGGCGCCGCGAACCTGTTCCCCAACTAGGAATTCTGGATTTGTGCTATTCATGAGCATCATGAATGTGATTGCATCGGCGGATGGTGATAAGGCTGCAGCACCTTGTGGGAATAGAACCACAGGTACCTCCCAATCTGTTTCTGAAAGACCTGCGTCCTGACTGGCATTCCATTTACAAAGTTCGAGAGTTTCTTGGATGGCGACTACTGTGGAATGGACATTGTCCTCATCTGTACCGCTTGAACCTCCTACGAAGATCATCTTGCTACCTGCAGATACCGCAGCTACACAGCGTTGTGCAGCAACGTCTGGGGATGCGTCATCTGGATCGATGAGGATGATGTGAGATCCACCTGTGTTTGCACGCACATAAGATATCACACTTGGGTGTGAAGAGGGGCGCATGATTGGTCCACGCAGCATTACACCTTTGGCTCTGACGCCAATTCAATGCCGCGAGAGATGGATGTGTCCACACTTGCATTTGCTTCGTCGAATGTTCCTGACATCAATTCAATCCAACCCCCCTCAACCTCAGGGAGTGTGCCTTGGGTCCAACATTCGACTGTTCCATCACTACGGTGCGCAACAATCTCAGTTTGGGGTTCCCTACCTGTTAGGGTAATTCCCCCAACCCATTTGGAATCTGATTTATTTCTTGAATCAATGATGTGATCGTAATTTTCAATGATAGTATTAGCTTGAGTACGTAGGATGTATGTGATAGGTAGTTGTTGGGCCATCGATTTAGCCAACCATGGGCGTCTACACCCAGTTTCAGTTAGGTGGATGAATGGGGCATATTGACTCAAATCCACCTTCCCCGACACCATTCCAGGTTTATCTTGAGGGTGACCAATTTCAGCGCGTGATTCGACGATCGTGACATCATATCCTTGGAGGTGTAATTCTTGAGCACAGCTCAAGCCAGTTAGGCCCGCACCAATGATGAGGATCTTCACTCTGAAACCTCGGGAACTATTTCCAATGCAAATACTGGACATGAAGGGAGACAATGTTCACAATGTGTACATTTTGGTTCATCTACAACTGCTAGGAGTCCTTCTAGAGTAAGTGCGTCTACTGGACATAATGCAATACAAGCTCCGCAACCATAACACAGATCATCGTCAACGATGAACAGGTGGTCGGGAACTCTGGCCATGTTTGTTCGGTGGTAGGTGAGGATTTCAATACACCCACCCCTTGATTTCCACTGGAACTTATTTTTTGGATGGAAAAGACATCAAGAATGCTGTCTTTTTACAAATTGACATACCCGTTCAAGTAAAAGTGGACTGAAGTGTATAGTGATTGAGTAGTAAATTGAATGAGTTTTTCTAGATCGGAATGAATTTATGAATTTCTAGTGGAAATGTGGGGGGCCCCTATCCGAACCTTCATCCATACCCGTGTTTTGGTCCCGACATGGTCCTCTACACACCTGGTCGAACGAGTTCGTACCCAGATCTACCAGTGGAATCTGGAATTCGAATCCATTTTCTCGGTGGGGGGGATGAAGTAGGAAATGTCGGAGTTGTAATCGAGGATGAAAAATCAACACGTTTGTTGATTGATTATGGCCTCGCTCCATCTTCCCCACCCCGCTACCCATCCGAAGCTCCCCCCGTAACAGATGCAATATTCACCCACACCCACATCGATCACATCGGCATGGCCCCGTGGTTGGTTGGAAACCATCAAACAAAATTACACGCCACTTCTTTGACAGCATCTCTATCCCGACTAATGTGGAAAGACACATACAAAGTCAGCTCGATCGAAGGATATCCATTACCATGGGATCGGCGTGATGAAGATGAAGCAAATGAAGCATGGGAGGTACACAATTACTCCCAATGGGTAGAATACCACAACTGGAAGTGGCAACTTCACCCCGCAGGTCATGTTCCAGGTGCGGCAATGATTGAGATTGATACACCAAAATATCGTATTTTACACACCGGGGATATGGATACACGCGACGGCCCAAATTCATTTGGAGCAAAACCAGTCGAGTGCGACATTCTTCTTCTCGAATCAACCTACTCAGGCAAAGAACACCCAAACCGCGTTGAAGAAGAAGCAAGATTCGTAGCAAAGGTGGTTGAGGTTGTCGAACGTGGTGGGATTGCAATCGTTCCCGCTTTTGCCAGCGGCCGTGGACAAGACGTCCTCCGAATCTTACACAGTTCAGGATATGATCTCAACGTTCACTACGATGGTATGGGTAAAACGGTGTCTCAAAAATGGCTGGAACATCCAGAACACCTTCGAGATGGAGATGCATTTGAAGATGCATTCCGCTGGTCAAAACGCGTCCGCTCCAAATCCGATCGAAAACGTGCATTGGAAGCAGACGTAATCGTCACTACAAGTGGAATGTTGGATGGCGGCCCAGCACTTTGGTATCTCAATCGATTGCGCATGGATAATCGATGTGCTGTATTGTTTACTGGATATCAAGCAGAAGGAAGTGGTGGACGAAAACTAATCGAAACAGGTAGCATTCCAATCTATGGACACAATGTAGAAATCAAGTGCGAACTCGATCGTTTTAATCTCTCAAATCATGCCGGCCACTCAGAATTGGTATCCTTTGCAGAAGCTTGTAATCCGAAACACGTAATATTATTCCATGGTGATCCAGAAACCCGCCCTATACTTGCCTCAACATTGGAACAAAAGGGGATGACAGTCCATTGTCCAAAGAATGGTGAAAACATCATAATTGATTGATTATTCACCCGTTTGGACAGCCCAAAGTCGAGCATATATCCCACCTTGTTCAACCAATATTTCATGGGAACCATCCTCAACCACACACCCCTTATCCAGGACGATAATTCGATCCGCCTTCCGAACAGTAGAGAGGCGATGAGCAATAATCACAGCAGTTCTACCTTTTGTGACCGATTCAATCGAGCGCTGTAATGCGGCTTCAGTCTCATTATCCACCGCGGAAGTTGCTTCATCGAGTAAGAGCAATGGAGCATCTTTGAGAACCGCTCTAGCAATTGCAATTCGCTGTCGCTGACCACCCGATAGGCGATGCCCACCTTCACCAATCAGAGTATCCCATTTTTCAGGTAAAGCCTCGATAAAATCCATTGCTTCAGCTGCACGTGCAGCAGCGAAAACCCCCTCATCATCTGCATCAGATTTCCCATACCGAATATTTTCCAAGATACTCGTGGGGAATAATGTGATATGCTGATCAACCAATGAAATTGATTCTCTCAACCGCTGTAATCTCCAATCCTCTAATCTAGCCCCACACCACATTACCTTACCAGATGACGCTTCAACAAATCTCAACAACATCCGGACAAGAGTAGTTTTTCCAGACCCTGTGGATCCAACAATTCCAACCATTTCACCACCCTTTATTGTCAAGTTCAACTCAGAAAAGACATCCTCCCGACCTGGATATCGGAATGTAACCGATTCAAACTCAATATCGGATTTCAACATCTCATCTTTATCTGGAGAGATATCCCCCTCAGCCAACGACTGTGGTGTATTCAAAACATCCAATACACGGGTGGATGACGCCATTGCTCTTTGGTACAGATCGAACGTTTCTCCCAACCGGGTTAGGGGCCACAGCAAACGCTGTGTCATGAATACTAGAACTGAATAAGCCCCTATGGCCATCTGGTCGTTTAGTGTAAACCACCCACCCAACAACAACGTCGCCGTAAAACCACACAAGATAGCCATTCGGATCAAGGGTGTAAATGCCGCTGACAAACGAATCGCTTCTCGATTTGCTTCACGGTATTCGGTGCTCAATTCGTCGACGCGTTGGTACTCACGCTCCTCTGCAGTGAAAGATTGGATTGTCGACATCCCTGACAAATCATTCTCCAACAGTGCATTCATCGCACCCGCCGCCCGCCGCACCTCAGAATAACGAGGCTCCAGACTCCGTTGGTAACGAAAAGATCCCCACACGATTACAGGTATGGGTAACACTGCAAACAGCGCAACCTCCCACGAAATAGCGAGGAATACAACCCCAACCACAATCACAGTTGTCGAAACCTGTAACAGATCATTTGCACCCTTATCGAGAAACCGCTCTAACTGATTGATATCATCATTTAAGATAGCTAAAATATCTCCTTTTTGCCTCTCATCGAACCACCCCATCCCTTGTTGTTGGACGTGGTTGAATGTGTTCAATCTCAACTCATGTTGAACAGTTTGAGCAAGGTTCCTCCACAACACCCCGTAGAAATATTCGAACAAAGACTCCAAACCCCATATCACAAATGTAAGGGCCGACAATAACAGAAGTTGATGCCAAGGATCGACCAAGCCATATGAAGCGATGAAAGAATCTTGCTCCATTACAACAACATCAACGGCCAATCCAATCAACAACGGCGGGGCCAAATCCCAAATTTTGTTGGTCACCGAGCAAAATGTAGCCAGCCGCAAGGTACCTCGGTGGGACTGCATATGTTTCAACAGCCGACGAAAGGACCCCCCTTCAACCATGGGCATTCCAGTGCCCCCCGACCTAATATCATACGGCCCAACGGTCTAATAGGTCGACCTTATTGGGGAGAGTGATAGCATGGCTCGCAAGGCAGCAGCACCCGGTGGCGGCAAGAAGAAGCGCCGTCGCAGAAAGATGAAACTCACCCTCAAATCCCGTGGTTTGAAGAAAGATCAGGGCTACACCGACAAAGTTGGATGGAGCACCGCCACTCAAAACATGGCACAAGACACAGGACCAGTCGAACCACAAGTCGTACGCCACCAATGTACACAATGTGGTGCCATGAACCAGATTCCAAAACCCAAGCGTGCACGCTACAAAGTCGAATGTGCAAACCCAGATTGTGGCCACGTCGACGAACTCGGTGCGCTTTGATAGGATAGGGACAACCATTGCGCAAGTACATCGCTTACTACCTCGGCCTCACATGGGTTGCATCAGTTCCAATGATCTATTTTTTCGTCGCTCCCGATTTTGTTGAAAGCCAAACAACACAAATCTTAGTCACGATTTTTCTTGCAATATGGATGGGCGCCGCAACCATCGCAATGTACAGAGAAATAAACCACACGGAGTTAGAATAATTCAAGAATTCGTTTTGCAGCAGCCATTAACAATACGACGACCAATAGCCGACGGACCACATGTTGGGGCGCAATTTCAGCACCATATCTTGAACCCATGAATCCACCCACGAGTACAGCACCCGCGAACGGCAACAACACCTCAAAATCGAGAACCAATTGTTCGGAGAGGGCGGCACCACCCAACCCAGCAAGGGAATTTACCCAGATGAATAATGCAGATGTGGCTGCCGCACCCTTTGGTGTGGCCCACCCTTTCAACAACAAAATTGGAGATAGGAAAATGCCACCACCCACTCCAATAATTCCACTTACAAACCCGATTGACCCACCAACCGGTGCCGCGATTTTCAATTCAGGCACGCCCAAACCTTGGTTCTCAACCGTTTGAACAGAGAATAACCGCCAAGCTGCAGCAACCAAACAAATTGACAGTAAGAGATCGTAAATTGCACCATCCACCAACAGATATCCACCCAGCATCGCAAAAGGAATACTTGCGGCTATGAATGGAATTGTCAATTTGGGAATATGGTGCCCTGCGCGTTGAAAATGCCAAAACGCGATTGCAGCAACAACCAAATTTAGACACCAGGCATGCTGCTTGAGCCATGCAGATTCCATCACCCCATATGATGTCAAACTCAACACAGCGAGATAACCCGAAGCGCCACCATGCCCAACACTCGCGTAAAGCGCCGCCACACAAAATAGTGCGACGACAATTACACCCAACGCTAAATCCACAACGGGCCGCTTGCGCCGTCGAACTCAAACCCATCGTCACCATCGCCTCCCCATGGAGACACTCGTCACCATCGAACGAGCCCTTGAAATCGTTCGAAAAACCCCACTCCCACTGACCACAGAATGGGTGCCATTGACCGAGGCCCACCGTCGAATTCTTTCTGAAGATCTACAATCAAAAGTGGATGATCCAGCGTTTGACAATTCTGCCATGGATGGTTGGGCAGTTCGAAGTGAGGATCCAAATCGAGAGGAAATAGGTGTGACGGCTGCGGGCGATCTTCCAGCACACATTGATTCCGGCCAAGCCATCAGAATCATGACGGGAGCACCCATTCCAAAGGGTGCAGACGCGATTGTCAAGGTTGAGGATGGAATCAACGGTAAAGCGCACACAAATTACATTCGTAAACAGGCAGAGAATTTACGCAAGGGTCAAATCGCCTTGCACGCAGGGCAGTTGATGACACCCGCATCCATTTCCTTAGCAGCCACAATGGGCCACAATTCAATCCCGGTTCAAACCCGACCCCGGATTGCAATCATCAGTACAGGGGATGAGTTGATTCAACCCGGACAGCAATTGAAAGATGGCCAAATCTACGAATCAAATTCATTCGGTTTATGTGCACTTTTGGAAAAAATTGGTTGTATACCAGTACATCATAATGTCGTTGAAGACAGCCCTGAAGGGTTGAGAAACGCACTCAATTCACTTGACTGCGACGCGATTCTAACCAGTGGTGGTGTGAGTATGGGTGAATTCGACTACGTTCGGAAGTTGATGGAAGAGGAAGGCGATCTACACTTTTGGAAAGTTGCCATGAGGCCTGGCGGCCCCCCACTTTTCGGCACTTGGAATGACACACCACTATTCGGATTACCAGGGAACCCAGTAAGCAGCCACTTGGTATTCATGCTGCTTGTTGCACCATGGCTGGCCCCTGAAATTTCATTGGCCAAAAAAGTCCACGTTCGGATGAAAGACCCCGTCAAAGGGGCGCCGGGTAAAGTATGCCTCCGCCGCATCCAAATATTGACTGAAGGCGACGAACTTGTCGCCACCACCCACACCCACCAAGGGAGTGGAAACATCCACTCAATGGTCGCCCATAACGGAGTCACATACCTGCAACCAGACACCAATGCAGAAACAGGAAACATCATTCAAGCACTCTGGTTTAACGACTAGGCGTTCTAACAATGATTCAAGAACAATCGCTGTGACGTGCAACCATGCCGAAGGACGACGGGTGGATTGTAGTTCGCGGCGCTCGCACACATAATTTGCAAAATGTCGATGTTGAAATCCCCAGGGGTAAGTTCGTCGTAGTCTCCGGCGTTTCAGGCTCGGGAAAATCCAGTCTAGCATTTGATACACTGTATGCTGAAGGTCAACGACGTTATGTTGAGAGTTTGAGCTCATACGCAAGGCAATTTCTTGGCCAGATGAAGAAACCTGATTGCGACAGCATTGAAGGCTTATCCCCAGCCATTAGCATCGATCAGAAACAAGGCAGTCACAACCCACGTTCCACAGTTTCCACCGTTACAGAAATCATGGACTATCTGAGACTACTGTGGGCTAGAATAGGTCAACCCCATTGCCCTGAATGTGGAATCGAGGTGGCCCGTAGAACCGTTCAGGAAATCGTGGATGATGTGATGTGGAACTATGAGGGGCATGGAATTTCGGTGTGGTCTCCAGCCATTCGTGATCGCAAAGGAACCCATACCGACCTCTTCTCCACCTTAGCAGAGCAAGGCTACCTCCATGGACGCATCAATGGCCGAGATGCAGAATTTGACAACCCCCCAACCCTCGAGAAGAACCTTCGCCACAATGTCGATGTCCGCATTGATCGGATTCGGTTGGACCGCAGCAACCGCCAACGATTGACCGAAGCGATTGAAGCGGCCCTGCAATTGGGTGGTGGAGGCCTCGCAGTCGAATCATTCGAGGCCCCGAAAACAGGTACCAAACTTTCCGAAGGCTCGAAAGCAATGGAAACCGAAGTCGGTACAACGACCCCCTATTCAGAAGAATTTGCCTGTCCAACCCATGGTGCCTTTTTACCAGAGATGAGCTCTAGAATTTTCTCTTTTAACAACCCGCTGGGTGCTTGCCCTGAGTGCCAGGGTTTGGGGGTTCAACGCCGATTCAGTCACGACCTGTGCATGGATGAAAGCGCAAGTATTGACGATGGATGCGTCTACCCATTCCGTAGATCAATGATGTCTGGGTGGTACAAATCTCTCATGCGTCAAACATGTGTTCATTATGGAATAGACATCCACACC
>CEOP01128560.1_pt1 | contig 9991 bp, 9 predicted proteins | sample 361301 | NCBI WGS metagenome assembly CEOP01 (sample SAMEA2619548, study PRJEB7988) | marine metagenome | biome: marine biome (ENVO:00000447); feature: deep chlorophyll maximum layer (ENVO:xxxxxxxx); material: "saline water (ENVO:00002010), including plankton (ENVO:xxxxxxxx)" | depth 55 m
TATATTTTCAAACAATCTAGATGAATTTTTTCAAGTAAGATATGCGACGGTAAAGAGGATTGCTCAGTCAGTTAAAACTGGAAAAAAGGTTTTAGGTGGTTCTGAAGCAAAAGATTTACTTGAGGAAATAACAAGCCGTGTTATTGAGCTTCAATCTAAAAGTAACAATATATTGAGTTCAATTGAGAAACATTTAAGGAAAGAAAATATTCATTTTATAAATGAAAATGAAGTTCTCCCCGAGCAAGAATCTTTTTTGAGAGAATATTTTTTAAGTAATGTGAGTCCAGAATTAGTTACTGTAATTTTAAATAAAGAAAAAGAACAAGACTTTACTGATAATTCAGCTTTTCTAGTTGTTAAAATGGAGTTTGAAGGTATAAATAATGAGTCTGTTGATAAACAATTTGCAATTATTGAAATTTTAAATGTTCTTGACAGATTTATAGTTCTTCCAAAGATTAATAATATTCAATATGTAATGCTTGTTGACGATCTAATTAGATATTATTTTGATAAAATATTTAGCTTCTTTAATTATAAATCAATTGAGGGTCATATGATAAAAATCACAAGAGATTCTGAGTTAGATCTAGAGGGTGATGCATCAAAAAGTTACATTGAAAAAATTACAGAGAGTGTTAAGGATAGAATGTTTAGTGAGCCAGTCAGGATGGTATATGATAGTTGTATTTCAAAGGATACATTGTCTTTTATGCTAAAAAAACTTGGATTAAATTTAAATGGGAGTATAATTCCAGGAGGTAGATATCATCACAGAAGAGACTACATGAAGTTTCCAAGTCTTGATCGTCCTGATTTACTATATCCTAAACAAAACTTTTTGACTATCCCCGGACTACCTTTAAGTAAAAATATTTTAGATGCAATTTCTAAGAAAGATTATATGATGTTTACCCCGTACCACTCATTTTCTTACTTAGTCAAATTTTTAAGAGAAGCTGCATTGGATCCAAAAGTTAAAAAAATAAAAATTACTATATATAGGCTTTCAAAATCTTCACAAGTTATCAGTTCGTTAATCAATGCTGCAAAGAACGGAAAAAAAGTATTTGTTCAAATTGAACTCCAGGCTAGATTTGATGAAAAAAATAATATTCAGTTTGCAACTAAATTGGAGGCTGCTGGAGTTCAAATAACATTTGGAATACCAGGTTTAAAAGTACACTCTAAAATTTGTGTTATTGAAAGAGAGGAAAGTAGCAAAGTGAAAAGGTATGGTTTTATTAGTACTGGTAATTTTAATGAATTAACCGCAAAAGTTTATACTGACTATACTTTATTCAGTGCTGATCAAAGGATCATGAAAGAAGTAAATAAAGTTTTTAATTTTATAGAGGTTAGTTATAAATTAAAAAAGTATAAACATTTAATTGTTTCACCTCACTACACCTTCAATGCAATCAATAGATTAATCGACAATGAAATATTTTTGCATAATCAAGAAAAAAAAACTGGAATTAAATTAAAACTTAATAATATAACTGATTATCGAATAATTGATAAGTTATATCATGCAAGTCAGCAAGGTATAAAAATTCAATTGATTGTTCGTGGAGTTTGTTGTCTTATTCCTGGACTTAAGGGGCTGAGTGAAAATATTGAGGTAATAAGTATAGTTGATAGATTTTTAGAACATCCTCGAGTAATGATTTTTGAAAATAATGATGATCCCAAAGTTTTCATATCTTCAGCAGATTTTATGACAAGAAATATTTATGAAAGAGTAGAGGTTGGCTGTCCAATTTATGATTCTGAAATTAAAAAACAAATTATAGAAATTTTTTCAATAGCATGGAATGATAATATTAAATCCAGAAATGTTAACCATAACAATAATTCTTCCAAGTCAAATAAAACAAATAAAAAAAGAATTCGTTCCCAATGGGAGATTCATGAATATTTTAAATCTTTAGTTGTAGGAAGTGAGAATTGAAAAATATGCCGCAATTGATATAGGGTCTAATGCAATAAGGATGTTGATAGCAAATGCTATAAATAATAATGGTCATATTGTTTTCTCTAAAAATGCTTTAGTAAGACTACCAATTAGGTTAGGGAATGATACATTTACTTTTGGATATATTTCAAAAAAAAACATTAAAAGAATATTAGAAGCAATCAATGCTTTTAAGTTAATAATGAAAATACATAATGTCATCGATTACAGTGCTTATGCTACTTCTGCCATGAGAGAAGCAAAAAACGGATTGGATATTGTAGAATTAATTAAAAACAAATCTGGGATCAAAATTGAACTTATAGATGGAAAAAAAGAAGCTAAATTAACTTCATCATTAAATTTATATAAAAATTTTAGAAAAGATATAAATTTCTTATTTGTAGATGTTGGTGGAGGAAGCACTGAATTTTCAATTATTCAAAATGGTAAAAGAGTTGTTGAAAAGTCATTTAAAATTGGTACAGTAAGGAATTTAAATAAAAATATTTCTGATTTATCATTGAATAATATTAAAAAATGGATAACTGATCAAACTAAAAAATTTAAGAAACTATCAATTCTTGGGACCGGAGGAAATATTAATAAAATTCATAGAATCACCAACACTGAGTATCAAAAGCCAATTAATTATAAAACATTATATCTCCTTTATAAAAAAATGTCTGAACTGAGATATGATCAAAGGATTATCAAATATCAATTAAATCCTGATAGGGCAGATGTTATTCTTCCAGCATTAAAGATTTATTTATTAGCAATGAAATGGAGCAAATCTTCTGAGATTTTTGTTCCAAAAAAAGGTTTAACAGATGGTATGATTGAGGAGTTATATAACAAAAACTTAAATATCTAAATCAAAAGTTTTTTTTAAAACTTTAATTGATGGGTTTATTAATTCCATTTTTTCAAATTTTTCTTTAGTAGTATATACAAAGCTATTACTTTGATTTTCATCTATATTTATAATGAACTTGATTTTATGATTTTTAAGATTTTCTTTTAAAAAAGGCAACATCGTTTCTAACTCTTTGTTTATCTCCACTTTATTTGTGGAGTTAGGTACATTGAATTCTATAATATTTTTTTTGACCAGTCTTGGAGTATCCATTTTCAGGATAGCTAAAATATTTTGATTACCATTTGACTCAATTTTATTCATGTATTTTGTCCAATAAATCATAAAGTCGTCAATTTTAAAACTATTTTCTAACTCAACATTGGCTCGAATTTTTTTATTTTTAATATCTTTTTTTAGCTGAATGCTTTTTAAAGAAAAACCAGAAAAAATATTTGATGGGTTTTTGTATGAATGATTTTCTTTTAGATTTTGAGATTTAGTTTCGTTAGAAATTAACTGTTTTTCAGATGATTTTTTTGAAGAATTTTTAGACTTCTCAATATTGAAATCTTTGATTTTAAAATTTCTAAAAGAACTACTATTAATTATAAATTTTTTTTTTCTCCATTTAAATGGAGTGAAGCAAGTTGCATTATACATAGTTCAGAATTGAGTCTTTTGTTGAGACTTGATTTATTACTTATTTCTGCTTCTTTTATAATTAATAAACTATTAATCAACCATTTTATTTCAAACTCCTTTGACTGTTCATGGTATTTCAATTGTGTTTCTTTACCATAAACTATAATATCAGATGTTTTATCATCTTTTGAGAGAATTAACATTCTAATATGATTTGATAGCCCATTAAGAATATTAATTGGTTCGTATCCTAGATTAATAATTTTGTTAATTTCTATCAGTAGATTAGGTATTTTATTTTCTTTAATCAAATAACACATATTGAAAAATGACTCATGATTAAGAATGTTTAAATTTTTTGAAACTTCTGAAAGACTAATTATACCTGACGTAAAACTCACCATTCTATCAAAAATCGATAGAGCATCTCTCATAGAGCCATCTGCTTTTTGACTAATTAAAATTAATGCGTCATTCTCATAGTTTAATTTTTTTAGTTTACATATATTAACTAATGATTCTTTAATTTCAGAAACATCAATTCTCTTAAAATCATAAATTTGACATCTTGAGAGTATAGTCGGTATTATTTTATTTTTTTCTGTTGTAGCTAAAATAAAAATTACATGTTTTGGAGGTTCTTCAAGTGTCTTTAAAAAAGCATTAAATGCAGATAATGATAGCATGTGTACCTCATCAATAATATATACTTTAAATTTTCCTATTTGAGGAGGAATTCGAATTTGTTCGTTTAATTTTCTTATGTCTTCAACTGAATTATTGGAAGCAGCATCAAGTTCAAAAATATTGTATGAAAAGTTTTCATCCAAAGTACTATTATCATTTTCATTAATTTGCTTCGCAAGTATTCTTGCGCATGATGTTTTACCAACTCCTCTGGGGCCACAAAATAACAGAGCTTGAGCTAATTGATTAGTTTTAATTGCATTTATAAGAGTGGAGGTGACATGAAATTGTCCAACCACTTCTTCAAACTTTTGTGGACGATACTTTAAAGCAGAAACTGTAAAAGAATCCATTAAATTAATTATTATCTCCAAATATATAAATTGCCTTAATTATCATTTTATTTTTAGATATTAATTATCAACAATATGTACATTTGTATTAAAGCAGGCTATCTTATCGCTGTATTATTTAGTACAGAGGAAAGTCCGGACACCATAGAGCAATATAGCGGGTAACGCCCGTCCTTTTACTTTTGTAAAAGCGGACCAGTGCAACAGAAAGCAAGTACAGTAAGGCTGTAGTGAAATCGGTAAACTCTATACGGTGAAACGCCAAGTAAATCTGCAATTAAGGGTTGCTCGCCCGATGTGGAAGGGTAGGCGGATTGAATTAAATAGTAATATTTAATCTAGATAAATGATAAGACAAGACAGAATCCGGCTTATAGGCCTGCTTTATATTTAAAAAATGAGAAGCAATTACTTCCATATTTCCTTTCTTCTGTAAACCCTATCATTTTTTTAAAATTTATTTTATTTGAGTGCTCAACAATAACTAAACCATCACTGTAAATATTTTTTAATATTATTTTTGATATGATCTTCTCATAATCTGAAGTATTGTAGTCATATGGAGGGTCTAAAAATACAATGTTGAATTTATTACTATTTTGACTTAGAAAATCTAAAGCTTTTATTTTATGTGTTTTTATATTAAAGTTAAAATCTAGACAAGTTTGATCAATAAAATCAATACAAGTTTTATTTTGATCAACTGCTGTAATTGAATTTACACCTCTTGAAGCAAACTCAAAACTAATACTTCCTGTACCTGAAAAAAGATCTAATACAATTACATTAGACCATTCAAATAAATTATTTAAAATATTGAAAAGTGCCTCTTTTGACCTATCTGTTGTGGGTCTGGAAGGAATTTTTTTTGGAGGACGTATTTTTCTCCCTTTATGAGTTCCAGAAATTATACGCATAAAGGTCTTTTAAAAACGGAGTAGATGAGTTAATGAATTTTGTTTGATCTGATTCTTTAATAAATTCAATTTTATTGTGAAAAAGTTTTGCTCCATTATAGTATTCCTCATAATTTAGATATCGACCTAGAAAACTAATATAAAAATCATTCTCAGATAATTCATTTTTTTCAACTATGTAATACAAAAAATATAAAAAACTTTCGGGTCCTTTGTTAGGGTACCTATTAACCAAAATTAATTGCTCCCCAAAAAATAAAAATATTTCAAAAGATTCTTTTTGAATATTAATGTATATTTTTTTTTGAGTATTATTTTTATTTTTTGAGATTAAATAATTGTAGAGTATGGTTTGATAATGAATGATAATAGAGTTATTTAAATATTTTTTTTTTAGTGTTAAAAAATCATTGGATAATTTAAAAATTATAGAATTAAGATGATTAGACGACAAATTTGTAAATAAACTATCCGATTTTTTGAGAACATCAAACATATCATAATATTCTTTAATCATATTTTTATCAAAAATAGCATTGGGTATAAATAAGCCCGGAGTATTTGAAATAATTAATTGTGTATCATTAGTAATTTTGTTACTACTTATCCAATCTAAAAAAAACCTGCTATCATTTAAACTGATAATATCAAAAGTTACCGAAGTAGAATTTTCTGAGCTAAAATATGTTAGTTTATCCCCACTAATAATTATTGAGGATTTTTCATTTGATTTTAATTCAGTTTTTAGATGCATCAAATATAGTTGGCCAATTACCATTAATACTTACATTTGTCATTGATCCTAAAATAATTTCAGATCCATTAACTCCATCTACAGAAATTGTTTCGTTTTCTTGTTTGAGAAGATCTTTATTTTGATCATGTAATATTATATCTTTTGCAATTTTAACTTCAAAAACAGGGACATTATAATTGACGCTTCCACTATTTTTAATAATTATATCAGCATTAATTAAAAATTCTGCATCAATACCTTCAATAGGAATTTTTGACATATTTACATAATCATCACTATCGCTAAAGAGGGAATCTTTTACACTCACAGTACCTAATGTATCAACTACAATAACTTCTTTTAACATATCTATTCTATATGTTCGATCGTATTCCAAAAATGAAGAATCTCTTTTTTCTATTAATGTAAAAATACCCTGATCAATAAACTTAATTAAACTGTCAAAATTATTAGAATACATGCCATTTACATCTTTATATGCAATTTGAGCTTTACGTATTTCTTTTAAACGATTGATGACTTTAGAATACCTAATATCTCTAACTTTGTTAAAATTAATAGGACCCATGACAGAATTATAAATTTGATAACTAAAAAATATAGAAAGTATCCATAGGAATGCTTGAAGAGCTATTTTCATTTTAATTTATTTTTTTGACTAGAAACAAAACTACAATTTTTTTTTATTCATAAAAGAATTGCGTGTTAATTATAATACGTAGTTTTCATAAATGAATTCATCCGAAATTTATTCTGTCTTATCTAATACATTTTTATTAGAACCAACATCAAAACAAAAGGATTGGTTTAATTTAATGTCTGAATTTTTAAATTCCCCTAAAAAAGATAAAATATTTCTTTTAAAGGGGTATGCGGGAACAGGAAAATCAACCTTAGTCGCCCACTTAGTAAAGCAGCTTCATAAGTTTAATTTCAAGAGTGTTTTAATGGCTCCAACTGGAAGGGCTGCAAAAGTAATTTCTAATTATTCAAATAAAAATGCATATACAATTCACAAACAAATATATTATCCTAGAAATGAAAAGGGAGCAGGAGTAAAATTTATTCTAAAATCTAATAATTCTAAAAACACCCTATTTTTAATTGATGAGGCATCAATGATTAGTGACAATAAGGAACAGTCAAAATTTTTTGAAAATGGTTCGCTTTTGAATGATTTAATTCAATATGTTTCAAGTGGCGTTAATTGTTATTTAGTTTTGGTTGGTGATATAGCACAATTGCCTCCCGTAAATCTTAATGTGAGTCCTGCTTTAAGTGAACAAGAATTAAAAAACAACTACAATAAAAATGTTACCTCTCTAACATTAACTGAAGTTGTTAGACAATTATCAAACTCAGGAATTCTTTTTAATGCTACAACTTTAAGGGAGTTTCTATTTAATGAAGTTTATAATAATTTTAGTTTCAAAATAAATAATTTTAAAGATATACATCGAATACAAGATGGAGAGGAATTACTTCATATTTTAGATAACTCATTAAATGAATTTGGAATCGAACAAGTTGTTTTTATTGTAAGATCAAACAAAAGAGCAAATTTGTATAATCAAAATATTAGAAAGAAAATACTTTCTCTTGAATCTTCTCTTTCGGTAGGAGATCAATTAATGGTAGTAAAAAATAATTATTTCTGGATAAAACCTGAGTCTCAAGCAAGTTTTATAGCTAATGGTGATGTAATTGTTGTAGATTCCATCAATAAATTAAATGAAATTTATGGATTTAAGTTTGCTGAAATTACAGCTAGATTAATCGATTATCCTGAGATGAGTTCTTTTGAAACAGTAGTTTTTACAGATACACTTACATCAAATTCGCCTTCATTGACTTATGAGGAAAATCAATTACTTTATAGCTCAGTTAAAGAAGACTATAAAAATGAAAAATCATCTTTTAAAAAATTTTTAAAAGTAAAAAACAACCCTCACTTTAACGCTTTACAAGTTAAATATTCATACTCTATAACATGTCATAAGTCCCAAGGAGGGGAATGGGATCGAGTTTTTGTCGAATATCCTTATTTACCTGAAGGACCAAATAAAGATTTTTTTAGATGGCTTTATACAGCTATTACTAGAGCAAAAAAAGAGTTATATTTAGTTGGTTTTCCAAATGAATATTTTAATTGAGAATGATTTATTAAAATTTGCATCTTTGTATTCTAATTTATTTGTAAATGAAAATTATTGCAGTTATACCAGCTAGATATGAAGCAAAAAGATTTCCTGGAAAACTTTTAAAAATGTTAGGAAATAGAACTATTGTAGAGCAAACATTTTTAGCTGCTTCTTCAACAAATCTTTTTGATGATGTAATTGTTGTCACAGATGATAAGAGAATTTTTTCAAAAATTACTGAAATTGGTGGAAAAGCTATTATGAGCATGGGTGAGTTTAATTGTGGAAGTGATAGGATTGCTGCAGCTGTTGCTGACATGGACATTGATATTATAGTAAACATTCAAGGAGATGAACCTTTTATGGAAAAAGAATCTTTATCATCACTTATTCAAGTTCTAAAAAATGATTTAAATCATGATATTTCTTTAGCTTCTTTAATGACACCAATATATGAGCAAAATATAATCAATGATCATAATACTGTAAAAGTTATTGTTGATAATGATGATTTTGCCATTTACTTTTCTCGTCATCCAATACCATACAATAGAGATAATAATAAATTAGTTGATTACTTTAAACATATCGGAGTTTATGCATTTAGAAAGGATGCTTTGATTGAATTTTATAACCAAAGCATGACTCCACTAGAAAAATCTGAAAAAATAGAATGTCTTAGATATATTGAGAATTCTAAGAAAATTAAAATGATTTCTACTTCTTTTGAAGGAATATCAATTGACACTCTGGAGGATTTAAATCTTGCAAAATCTAAATGGCATAAAAAATGAATATAATCTATAAGTGGATATATTTTAGAGTCCTAAAGTGGAAATTAATTGGTGAATTGCCCAAAATTGATAAGATGGTTTTGCCTGTAATATCGCATACTCATTGGGTAGACTTTATAATGGGAATATTGATAAGAAATGTTATAAACGAAGAAATAAATTTTGTTGGTAAGAAAGAGATTTTTGGTCCTTTTACTGGATGGTTTTTTAAAATTATGGGTGGAACTCCCGTAGACAGGGGAAGTAATTCAAATACAGTAGGAAGTATAGTTAGTATATTCAAAAAGAAAACAATTTTTAGACTAGCTCTTTCACCAGAGGGTACTCGAAAAAAAGTTAAAAATTGGAAAACTGGGTTTTATCATATTGCAAGACAAGCTAAAGTACCTATTTGTTTAGTTGCATTTGACTATGGTAAAAAACAAATAGTTTTTCATCCACCATTTTATCCTACTGATAATATGGATGATGATATGTTTTTTTTAAAAAATCAATTTAAAGGTGTAATAGGAAAAATACCTCAATATTCATGGATATTTGAAAATTAATTTTAGGAAATATCCATTGAATGGTATACATTTTGAACATCATCATCTTCTTCAATTCGTTCAATTAATTTTTCTATATCTTGTTTTTGATCAGAATTCAATTTTTTTAAAACTTTCGGAATCCTTTCAAAATTAGAAGATAAAATTTCTATATTTCTTTTCTCTAATTCCCCTTGAATGTCTCCAAAATTTTCAAAAGAAGCATATAAAAAGATATCATCTTGATCAATAAAAACCTCTTCAACACCAAAATCAATAAATTCAAATTCTAACTCTTCAGGATCCAAATCATCTTTAACTAACTGAAAGTTACAGGTTCTTTCAAACATA
>CEOP01097357.1_pt1 | contig 9982 bp, 9 predicted proteins | sample 361301 | NCBI WGS metagenome assembly CEOP01 (sample SAMEA2619548, study PRJEB7988) | marine metagenome | biome: marine biome (ENVO:00000447); feature: deep chlorophyll maximum layer (ENVO:xxxxxxxx); material: "saline water (ENVO:00002010), including plankton (ENVO:xxxxxxxx)" | depth 55 m
GAACAGCAATAAAACATGCAATGGGAATAAATAGAAAATCATATGAAAATGAGCAGCACATCATTATTGGACATAGACATTCAATTACATTGAAAGATGTGAATATAGGAGAAAAGTTCTTTTTTATCGTAAGAGATCCAATTGATAGATTTATCAGTGCATTTTACTCAAGAAAAAGGAAGGGAATGCCAAGGATTTATAATGAGTGGTCTAAAAAAGAAAAAAAAGCTTTTACAAATTTTTCCACACCTAATGAATTAGCTAAAGCAATATATTCTGAAAACACTCTAGAAAAAGATAATGCATTAGATGCCATGAATTCAATTGACCATATTAAAACATCATATTGGGATTGGTTTTATGATAAAAATTATTTTCTGAGTAGAAAGGATGATGTCATGTTTATAGGAAATCAAAAAAATCTCAATGAAGATTTTATTAAATTGAAAAATATTCTAGAACTTCCCAGTAGCATTCATTTACCTAATGACCCAATAAAAATGCATAAAAATCCTGATGATGTTGACAAAAATCTTGATGGAATTGCTACAGATAATTTGAAGGAATGGTATAAAAAAGATTATGATTTTCTTAAACTAGCGTCATCACTGTAACTATTGATGATAGCTATAATGAAACATTTCAATATCATCCTTATATAATTCCTTTATTTTTTCTTTAGATTCCTTATTATAATATTGAGTGTAGCTATCTCTATTAGTAGTATTTAAATGAGTATCTATATAATCAATTCTCATTTTATTGCATACGAACATCATATCATTTTGAAAGTTTTCAAGTTTCCCAATAAAATCATAATTATAACCTTTAATCCAATGACTACATGGTAGAAAAAATCTTGATTGTGTATTTTGAAGATCATTTAAAACATATTCATTGAAACCATCTATGCCATATCCTTTAATCTTTTCTCTATCATGTTGCGATGAGTTGGTATCAGACATTTTTAAATTATAAATATATGCAGATACCACCCTATCCCATGGGTTCCGCACAAAGGTAAATTTAAAATATTTTTCCCAATATTTTGGATACTTCCATTCTGTGGGTGTACCATGTTTAATTTTGATAGATAACTTATGTAATTTTTCAAGATCTTCACCTAAGATAGACTCTATGCTCATCCCACCTGTTTTTGGAATGTGAATATAGATGCACTTGAGGTTATCTGATATCACTTTAGGGTAAAAAGAACTAGATTGTGAGCAAATTTAATTTTCATCTTTTACAGTTTCTTCTTGAACATCTAATAGCTCTGATTGAGTGATTTCATCTGATCCTGCGCCCATATCCTTTAGTTTTTTCATGCTGGGTATTAAGCGAGAATTCATAGAGCTTGCTGCCTTATTATATGAAGTTTGAGCTGTATTTAATTTTTTACCTATATCTTGAAACATTAAATTAAATTTAGAAAATCTATCATATAGATTTCTACCTGCATCTGCAATCTTCTGGGTATTCTCATCTAACTGAACCTGCATCCATCCGTGATGTATAGATTTTAATAATGCAAGCAGTGAAACTGCTGATACAATTAAGACCTTATGCTTAAGTGCATCATCAAATAGATCTTTATCATTTTCAAAGGCTGAATACAAAGCAGATTCCAGAGGTACAAACATGATGACTAGTTCAGGAGAATTATCAAATTGTGACCAATACTCTTTTTGATATAAAGATCTCATAAATGTACGTGTGGACTTTGAGTGCTTCAATAGTTCTTCTTTTTGTTTATCTGGGTCCTTTGATTCTGACGCATTCAGATATGATTTTAGTGGGGCCTTAGCATCGACAGCAACAAATCCCCTGTTGGGTAAATTAACAATCATATCTGGACGTATGTCTGTACCATCTCTATGTATAGTTTGCTGAGTAGTATAATCAACATTCTTCTGAAGTCCAGCAAGCTTTGCAATATTCTCCAGCTTCATTTCACCCCATTGACCTCTTGTTGATGATGATCGGAGTGCACTCTCAAGATCGTATGCAGTATCGTGTAAGTCTTTTTGTGCTTTTCCCAGCTGCTCAAGCTCTTTCTCAAGAGATTTGTATGCGCCCTCTCTCTTAGACTCTACTTCTCTGATATATTTATCTAGCGTTTTCAGATTGTCCTGTAGTGGATTTACAACGCCTTTGAAATCAACTTGACCCCTTTCCCAATCTTTTCTTTGAATTTCTAGTAGATGTTCAATTTCCTTGGGTAGTGAATCTGAGCTCTCTCTATTATTTTTATTTAATAAAAAATGATATAGTAAAAGCCCTAGAGCTACACTGATGATTGATATTATTGAATATTCCATGATTTAATTGTAAATAAGTAGTTTAATTTCTAACATATTATGCAAATTTAAATCATGACATCAAATAAAAAAAAACAACTAAAGCTTATTGTAGTTACCGGCCCAACTGCGAGCGGCAAGACCTCACTTGCTACACAGCTTGCCTATGATATTGACTCAGAGATCATATCGGCTGATTCGAGACAGGTATACAAAGGTATGGATATTGGGACCGGAAAGGACCTTGGAGATTATATAATTAATGATAAAGCTATCAACTATCACCTGATTGATATCCTAGATCCAACAACAGATTATAGTGTATATGATTTTCAAAAAGATTTTTATAATGCATACAAGGATATACGGACTAGGAATAAGATTCCAATTTTATGTGGAGGGACAGGGTTATATGTTGAGTCTACTTTATTGGAATATGACCTATCCTCAAAGCCACCCCCAAATAGAGAACTTAGGACTGAGCTTGAGGCCCTAGATAAAAAAAAGTTACTTACTATGATTAACTCAATAACTACTCCTGATAATAGACGTGATCTATTACTTGAAACTAGAAAGCAAATCATTAGAAATATTGAAATTATTAAAAATGAAACTCAAAGTTCTGGTTTCAAACTTGAGCCGATGAATGATAATGCAGCTGTCTTTGTAACGAAAGTTGAAACCCAGCTACTAAGAAAAAAAATAAAGCAGCGATTGATTGAAAGAATTGATGATGGTTTGATTGAGGAAGTTGAGTGTCTTGTCAATAATGGGCTACCCATCCAGAGATTAGAATATTTTGGATTAGAATATAAATTTGTGGGAAGATTTTTAAAATCTGAAATAACAAAAGAAGAGCTCATAGTTAACTTAACTACATCGATTAGAAAGTTTGCTAAAAGACAGCGAACATGGTTTAGGAGAATGGAGAAAAGAGGAATCAAAATTAATTGGATTGACCCAAATGATTATCCAAGGCTAAAAGAATTAGTATATCAATATATTGATGAATCATAAAATTAAAAAATACATCAATACAAAACTTTCTGATAAAAAGTGGCAACCTAGCAGGGTCCCTCCAAAAAGTAAATATGATACAATTATTACTATCCCATGCTATAATGAATATGATTATATATTTAAAACTCTAGATTCAGTTAACCAACAAGATCCTGCTCTTCTTCAGAATACGGTAGTATCGATTGTGATAAATAATTCTGAAGATGCAAATGACTCCATTGTTCTTAACAATAGAAAAACTTATGAAAAACTATTGAAGACAACATATAAGTTTGATTTTATTGTCATTGATGCATTTTCTAATAATAAGGCACTTGAATCTAAATTTTCAGGTGCTGGAATGGCTAGAAAGATATCAGTAGACTCAATGCTAAACTATCTCGAAGAAGATTCGTTGATATGCTTTATTGATGCTGATACAATTTTATCCGATAGATACTTAACATCCATAAAATCATCTTATAGAGATAATAGATGGCAGGCGTTGTTAGTTAATTTCTCTCATCAAAATGATGAGCCAAAAACAAAAGTTATTATTAGGGAGTATGAGAAATATCTAAAAGAAACTGCAAAAAATATTAGAGACTGTGGCTCTCCATATGGATATGTTTCTTTAGGCTCAACTATGGTGTGCACGTATCTTGCATATATCTCAATTGGAGGAATGAATAGAAAAATAGCCAGTGAAGACTTTTATTTTTTACAGGAACTTGAAAAGTACTGCGGAGTTAAACAAATTAATGATATTCTTGTTTATCCATCATCAAGGTATGCCAGTAGACTTTATTTAGGTACAAGCGTGCGACTTCAAAAAACATTAAATGGTGAACTTGATATCTCAACTCTCTACTTTTCAGATGATGCCTACAGTATATTAAGTGCATGGATACAACTTGCACTCTCTTCTGAAGAAAGAACATACAGCGAACTAAAAGATCATATTATAAGTATTAATTCTAGTCTAATTGATTTTCTAAATACTATTAACCTTAAAGCTGCATGGGGATCTATAATTGAAGCCCCATCATCAGAACACTTTGTAAAACAATTTCACAGGTGGTTTGATGGACTTAATATTTTTAAGCTTTTGAAATTTTATACTAACTCTTAACTTCTGTCATATTATGTCTGATGCATCAAATATAAATGGAAAAGAGCTCTATCATGCTATAGTCTCTGGAATTTGCAAGGTTATTTCAAGACATGAGCATCTAAATAAAATTAATGTTTTCCCTGTCCCGGATGGTGATACAGGAACTAATCTTCTATTTACCCTAAAGCCAATTCTTGGTATTAAAGATAGTATATCTGAGGATGCGAGCGATACACTTTCTAAAATTTCTAATGTTGCGATAGACTCTGCCAGAGGCAACTCTGGTACGATTATGGCTCAGTACTTTATTGGCATGTCTGAAGAGGCATCAGCAACTCAAAATATCAATAATACAAATCTCCATAAGCTTCTGGAATCCGCCTATACAGCTGCCATGGGGTCTATGTCAGATCCGAAAGAGGGAACTATTATCACAGTTATGAGAGATATCTCTGAGGAAGCAAAAAAACATATTGAAAGTGATAATATCGAGCAAACATTTAAATCTATATATCAGGTTTCAGTTAAGTCACTCAATAACACGCCAGAGCAAATGCAAATTTTAAAGGATGCTGGCGTTGTAGATGCTGGTGCTCAGGGATTCGTTGATCTTATTGAAGGCGTATGTCACTACCTAGAGAGTGGCGAAATATTAAATGCTGAGTCTATTGAGATGCATGATTCCGATGAATTAGATACTGAGATCAATATCGAGAATTATGATGATTCAACCTATCAGTTCTGTACTGAGTGTATCGTTGAAGGCGATGGAATTAGTAGAAAGAATATGAAAGAAAAATTAAATGAGATGGGTGATAGCTTTATACTTGCTGGAACAAAAAATAAAGTGAAAATTCATATTCACACAGATAATCCAAATAAAGTTTTTGATATTTGCTCTGAATTTGGAAATATAAAAAATCAAAAGGCTGATGATATGCATCAGCAGGTATCATCTTCGCATGATACACAATCTGAGATTGCAATTGTTACTGATTCAGGGTGCGATATACAATATGATACACATAAAAGTAATATTCATATTGTTCCGGTTCGATATAGCTTTGGAAACAAGGAGTATATAGATAAGGTTTCACAAACATCTGATGAGTTTTATAATGAGCTGATGAGTAATCCAGTTCATCCAAAAACATCTCAGCCTCCTACTGGTGACTTTATAAGTAAGTATGAAAATTTATCTACTCACTATAAATCTATTATCTCTATCCATATTCCAGGAAAGTTAAGTGGAACCCTGCAATCAGCAAAAAATGCTATTAAAAGAATTGAAAATAATAATATTACACATATCGATTCATACTCTGCCTCTGTGGGTCTTGGGCTAATCGTAAAACGTGCAAGCCAATTCGCAACTGAGACCAATGATCACAATGAGCTAGTAAAGAAAATAGAGTCACTAATAAAAAATACTGAAATATTTTTAACTGTGAATGATATTAACTACGCTATCAAGGGTGGTAGGGTGCCAAAGTACAAGGGTGCAGTTGCAAAGTTCCTGAGAATGCATCCGATACTATCTACAGATAAAGAGGGAAAGCTAAAGGCTGCATCAGCTCTATTTGGTTCAAAAAATTTACATCAAAAATTTGCTCAGTTTATTCTAAAGAAACTGGATAATAATTCTCACTACCATATATCAGTAGGGCATAGTAACGCGGAGGAAGGCGGACATGAGATTGTTGATATTATTGAAAATAACTTTAAAAATATTATCAGTATCGATCTAGTTGAGATGGGATCTGCCTTAGGCGTACACAGTGGTCCACATTCCTTTATTGCAGGAATTCAAAAAGAAATAGATGAATAAAATTCTTCTAATCTCTCTTATGAGCTATCTAATGGGATCTCTATCTGGGAGTCTAATTCTTGGTAAGCTATGGAAAATTGATATACGAGATTTTGGAAGTAAAAGCGCAGGTGGGACCAATGCACTCAGAACGGTAGGCATTGGCTTTGCGCTGCTAACACTTCTCATTGATTTATCAAAAGGATTCATCCCCACATACCTAATTGGCTACTACTTTAACTACAATGAAGTTGATATGATGATAGGAGCCGCTGCTGCTATCATTGGTCATGTATATCCAATATATTATAAGTTTAATGGTGGCAAGGGTGCCGCAACGGTTCTTGGGTCTTTGGTTGCTCTTTGTCCTATGTCAATTCCATATATACTGACTGTATGGGTTCTATTGGTGGTATTATCTGGGTATGTAGGTATTAGTACGATCCTCGCTACTCTAACTCTATTTATTTATTCTATGGTCTACCTAAATTTCAACTACCAGATATTTGGATTTTTAGTATTTCTGTTTATCCTATTCACCCATAGACAAAATATTATAAGAATGATTCGGGGTAGTGAAAATAGATTCACCAAGGTTATGATATTTAAACGTAAATAAAAAAGGCTCCAAATGGAGCCTTTTTTATTTCAACTAAGATATTTAGTTCTACTTACGGCCTCTTGCCATAGGTGCTCTAGAAACATCACCATCTTTGTCGATGAAGTATAGAAATCCACCTTCTCTAGTAACGTTAGTATCAGCAACTTTCTCAGCGCTTCCACCTTTGCTTGCGCCTCTAGCCATTTTTGATCTCCAAACGTTTCCATCTTTACCTAGATAGTATAGAAATCCTTTTTCTTTTGTAACACCTGAACTTGCAACTTTATCTGCCATGATATATCTCCTTATTGTAAAAAATTTCAATCAATCACGTTAACTATAGCTAATACTATCAATTTCTCCTCTAATAAGCAAGTATTTTCTCGTCAGAAAATATTTTTTTATTACTTTTTACGTGATTCTTCGAATTTTTTCATTACACTATCAAACTCTGGGAAGCTCTTGCACTGAAAAAAATCTGATAATTTCATGTTCTCTCTAAGTGTAATATCCTTGCGATATCCGTAGTGATGCCCTGGAAAGATGACTGTATCAGGGGGTAGCTTCAGTAGTATATCATATGTACTATGATACAGCTCTTTGATATTGCTACCACTGCTGATGGTGCGTCCAGTGCGACCTACAAACATCGTATCCCCTGTAAAAATCATATTGTGAGACTTTACCCAGTAGCAGATACTATCCATATAGTGACCAGGAGTAGATAAAGATAATATAAAGTGCTTACCCACCATAACCACATCATTGTGCTCAATTTTTTTAAAATCAACTGTTTTAGCTAGTCTAGCATCAGCCGATGCATAGACCTTCATCAATGGATATAATTCTATAAAATCACCTAGATAGTAGATATGATCATGATGCGTATGTGTAATGAGAACCTTATCTAGAATCAAGTTATTTGACTCTATATACTCTATGACAGGATTAATCTCAACAGATGGATCAATAATTGCTGCCATCTTCGTCTCCTCGCATGAGACTACATAGCAAAAGTTTTTATCATACCCACCCTGAAACCGCTTAACGTTCATGGTGCCTGATAAATATTTTGATGAAAAATAATATTCTCCTTAGCTCATTTAGCTTGTAAAAGAATGAGCGCTTGGGAGAAATTTCGTTGTGCTCATATAGATAGGATATAAATAACTCTGAATTCTTGATGTGCTCTGCAAGCGCAACTGACTGAGTATATGGAACCATATTATCATTTGCTCCGTGCATCACAAAAACCTTTGATTTAATTTGATCACACCAGTTCTTCGGAGATATTCCATCTAGAGCATCCATCTTATCTGTAAAAATGATATCTAGTATTCTCTTTACTTCTGGTGATATCGTTGAGCTCAGTATATCATCAACAAGCGACCTGTCGTTCCCACTGAGTTTTAATCTTTCAGCCTCAACTTCATCATCTCTATCTTGGACTCTTAACTTTAAAATTTTCTCAATATCAGATGTATCATAGCCAATATCTATACTATTTAAAAAATTATGGAAGCACACAATAAGCCCCCACTCATGTGGCTTAATGGCAACCTCCTTACCCTTAATAGTAATCTTACCATTTATTAAAAAATCTAGACTATTATGAACATCATAGATTGTGCCATAAGTGGTGATGCTGTGGGGTGGTGATGAGAGCATGGACTCATGTAAACTTGATTTTAGTAAAATAGCACCGCCGTAGCTCACACCCATGCAGCTTACTTTGCTACCAATAATATCATCTCTAGCTATTATCTGCGAGTAGGCATTTACAAACCAATCAACATTCTTCTCAGATATATCTAAATCCTTTAAGAGTGGTATTCTAGGGATATATACACTAAACCCAATATTTGCAAGCACAGATGCCAAAAAGATCATAGATGGGTGCTTTTCAGCAAATGGTGATGCCCCTGGATATAGAATGAGCGTTCTATTTAAACTGTTAGGCCCCTTAATAACTTTTAGTGGTAGCTGAGTATTATCTAATCCGGTATACGAGGAGTCTGTAACCTTGATATAATCAGGGATTGACTTTGAGAATCTCATTAGGGAGATAATATACTTCAGCGATAGATATAGACTTTTATTAAACATAGACCATGATTTTATGTATATAAAGTAAGAAAGCCCAGAAAAAATTCTGAGCTTTCTTGTAGCCCGTAGGAGAATCGAACTCCTGTTACAGAGATGAAAACCCTGGGTCCTAACCACTAGACGAACGGGCCAATAGAACGCAAATTTATAAAAAATATTATCTTAAAAAAAAGTATTTTGTCGAATAAAAAAAAGGGCCTCAAAAAATCAAGGCCCTTTTAGTTAAAACTTCGATACGTTTATTACTTCATTAGCATCACTTTTTGTGTCGCAACGCTTGTCGCTGTTGTTGCTTTAATGAAGTATGCACCCGACGCAATCTCAGCACCATTCCATGTAAATGAGTGAACACCAGCTGCTAGCTCACCGCTGTGGATTGTAGAGACAAGCTGACCCATTACATTATACACATCTACAGATACCATCTCTGTTGATGACATATTAAGATCAAAGCTTGTGCTTGGGTTAAATGGATTTGGATACGCTGTGCTTAGTCCAAAGTCCATCGGCATTGTCACCTGTATCTCACCTGCTGATGTCGCCGCTGTAACATTTTCAACACTAAATGATGAAGAGGCTGTAAATAGCGGACCTGACTCAGGAGCAGCAATAATAACAGTTGTGCTATTTCCATTGGTTCTGTAATCAGATACCATGGAGCTTGCTGTGAGCTCAAGAGCAAAGTTATCACCATGTGAGAGCGTAAGCTGAATACCGCCTACAAAGCCATCTGCATTAAATACTAATGCATTGTTATCTTTGATTAGGGTAATCTCAGAGGCGTCTACCATTCTTGCACTACCTAGAATAACCTCAACCATCAACACAATATCAACAATATCAAGCATACCATCATCATTAACATCTGTACAGTATAGATTATCAGATGACCAAGCATCCTCTAGTATAGCATCTACAAGAGTGACCACATTTAGAACATCAAAGTATGCATATGATGAAGAGTTTCCATCGCACACACCGCAATCATCTAATGTAGATGACCCATTACAAACACCTGCGCAATCCATGTCAGCGTTGCCACCATCACAAACACC
>CEOP01151748.1_pt1 | contig 9980 bp, 8 predicted proteins | sample 361301 | NCBI WGS metagenome assembly CEOP01 (sample SAMEA2619548, study PRJEB7988) | marine metagenome | biome: marine biome (ENVO:00000447); feature: deep chlorophyll maximum layer (ENVO:xxxxxxxx); material: "saline water (ENVO:00002010), including plankton (ENVO:xxxxxxxx)" | depth 55 m
GAACGAGCCCTACGCTACGGAGATGAAGTTGGAGGACACCTTGTCTCAGGCCATGTGATGGGAGTTGGCACCGTCGCCTCCATCACCTATGCAGACGATACTGCTGACCTCAGAATCGATGCACCCGCTCATATTGAAGACTACATCTTTGAGAAAGGATACATCGCCATTGATGGTATTTCACTGACCGTCGGTGAAACCCAAAATGGAGGATTCAACCTCCACATAATTCCTGAGACGCTTCGTCGTACCACTCTCGGACAGAAAACCTCCGGTTCATTGGTCAACATCGAGATTGATGCCATGACCCAAGCAGTGGTCGACACCGTCAAGCGTGTGATGAAAGGAGGTGTGTCACAATGACATCCATCGCGCTTGTCTGTGGCTCCTTCCACAAAACGGAGGTCGACGAGATGATTAGGCACGCGACCGCAGAAGCCGAAGAACACAATCTCGAAATTATGGAAATCGTATGGGTCCCTGGATCGATGGAAGCACCCTTGGCAGCAGCACGTCTCCTTGAGGACGAGGCCATCGCTGGTGTTGCCTGCCTAGGCATTATCGAGAAAGGAGAGACACAGCACGGACTCGCCATGGGTCAAGCCGTAATCAAGAGCCTGATTGACCTCCAACTTGGCTATGACAAGCCCATTGGACTAGGCATCATAGGCCCGGGAGCTGAACCGCATCATATCGCTCCCCGCCTCGAACCCCACGCGAGGAACGCTGTCGCTGCGATTGCACTCATGCTCTGAGGCGTAGCCATGTGGAATCGGATCAAAGTCGCTCTGGGGGCTATCCTCGGAATCTGGTTCATCTACATCGGAATCCAGCACTTTACTGATCCAGTATGGTTTGAACCGATAGTCCCCGATATTCTTGGCTGGCCACGGTTCTGGGTATGGGTCAGCGGTGTCGCAGAAATTATCGTCGGCCTCCTCCTTATCCTTCCAAAAACACGACGAATCGGAGGATTAGCCTGCGCTATCCTTCTCGTCATACTCTATTGGGCGAATCTGAACATGTGGATCAATAATATCGCAATCGGTGGACGAACATACGAACATCACTGGCATATCCTTCGGCTCCTAATTCAGACCGCACTAATCGGTTTATCCGTGTTTATCTGGGGAGGATGGGCATCCGATAATCACCAGCAGGATTGATGGAGCACCTGCCGTTCGGATGACCCCATGAGCGGCGAAAGCATCCACAATGTGATCATCATTGGCAGTGGCCCAGCAGGCTATACTGCGGGCCTGTATGGTGCTCGAGCAATGCTTGAACCGCTCATGTTCGCCGGCTATATGTCAGGTGGCCAACTCATGCTAACAAGCGATATCGAGAATTTCCCAGGATACCCTCAAGGGATCGGGGGGCCCGAGATGATGATGCAATTACGCGAACAAGCAGAACGGTTCGGACTCAAGGTAGAGGACAAGAACGTCGAACGTATCGACACATCTTCCCAACCTTACAGCGTCTGGGTCGAAGGCGAGGAGCACAAAGCGCATGCACTCATTATTTGCACAGGAGCAGAAGCGATTTGGCTAGGAGTCGAAGGGGAAGAGGAGCAGAAGGGGCGTGGCATCTCAACATGTGCAACGTGCGATGGAGCATTCTTCCGCGACGAGGAAATCATCGTCATCGGTGGAGGTGATTCCGCCATGGAGGAAGCAACCTTCCTAACCCGCTTCGCAAGCAAGGTTACTCTAATCCATCGACGTGATGTATTCCGCGCCTCCAAGGTGATGCTGGAGAGAGCGGAAAATCATCCCAAGATTGAGATACGTACATTCCGACAAGTGAAGAAGTGGCTATCTGATGAGAAGGGGCTCTCAGGTGCAATTCTGGAAGACCCCCGAGATGGGAGTACCGAGGAGATCGCCTGCACAGGAGCCTTCATCGCAATCGGTCACAAACCAATCACTGGATTCCTCGAAGGTCAGATTGAAACTGACGATTCAGGTTACATCATCCACAAAGATCACACAATGACCAGTGTTTCTGGTGTCTTCGCTGCAGGAGACGTAGTAGATACGAGATATAGGCAGGCGATTACAGCTGCAGGAATGGGATGCCAAGCCGCAATTGATTGCGAAAAATGGCTAGAGGAAAATGTCCATTGAATTACTCTTCACGACGAATATCGCGGCAGTTCATTGAATCAGATGTAACGAATCGTTCATTACGTGAATCGGGCTACTTAGCACTATGCAGCCCGGCCCCGATGAGGACCCTTTCGCCAGCGCGGCTGAAGATTTCCAGAACGCTATCGACTCATTTCAGACAAATCTTGACACCGACAAGGCTCGCGCAGATCCCGCTCCAGTAATGAGTCAGCCAGTGCAAGCCGCTGCACCTGATCCAATCCCACAAACTCCAGGTCCAACACCTACCACCTTCACAGGCATGCCCTCACAACCAGTTCCAGGAAGTATCCCGGGTACTGCCGTTCCAGGGTCTAGTATCCCTGGCACAGCATCCCATGCGGCTAATCCTGTGATGCTTGCAGGCCAGCCACAACCGACTATGGGTGTCCCGATGGGGATGCAAGGAGTAGGTGGAATGATGATACCACCCACAACAAATGCAGTTCTAGCACTGGTGCTCGGGATTCTGGGCTGGGTAGGTTGTGGAATCTGTACTTCACTGCCAGGATTCCTTGTCGCCCAATCCGCTCTAACTACCGCAAGAGCTTATCCAGGTCACCCTGACACTGGAATGGCACAAGCAGCAAAGTGGGTATCTCTAATCAATGTCATATTGTTTGGACTCCTCATCCTATTCTATGTCGCAATGTTCGTTATCTTCGCCAGTTCCGGGGAATTTGATTTGGGAATGTATGAGTGTGATAATGGTGAAATGATTTCCGAAGATTGGGTCAACGACGGAATGGAAGACTGTGCCGACGGGTCCGACGAGTACTGATTCCTCTGGAATGATTTCCATGGTCGAAAAGCCATGGATGAATGCACGATATACGCGACATAGATCGCTCCCTGACTTTGGTGAAATGGGGCAGAAATCTCTTGTCGAGAGTACTGTAATCTGTATCGGAGCAGGGGGACTTGGCTCTCCCGCTCTTTTGTACCTCGCTGCAGCAGGAATTGGCAGAATTCGTATCGTAGACAACGACGTCGTGGACGAAACGAATCTACAACGCCAAGTAATCCATTCAAACGCAGAAATCGGTGAACCAAAGGTCGATTCAGCAGCAAGGCGGATTCAGATGCTCAATCCCCTAGTGGAATGTGAAGCCCATCAAACGAGAATGACAACAGAAAATGCTCTCGATCTCCTGAAAGATGTCGATGTACTAATCGATGGAACAGATAACCTTCCGACTCGTTACCTGATTGACGATGCTTGCGCCATAATGGATATCCCATGGGTTCATGCAAGCCTGTTCCGCTATGAGGGGCAAGTCACCGTTTTCAATCACGAAAACGGACCCCGTTATCGGGATCTACATCCAGACCCGCCTCCAGCTGGCACCGTACTCAACTGCGAAGAGGCAGGCGTAATTGGAGCGCTTCCTGGCATCCTCGGTTCTATTCAGGCGATGGAGGCAATCAAAATCCTCAGTGGTATCGGAGAACCGCTCTCTGGCTGCCTCATGTTGATTGACACGAAAACTATGGAAACTCGACATTTGACCTATGAAGCCTCAACTACTCGTCAAGAGGTGACTGAATTGAACCGTCACAACGATTATGCAGAATCGGGATGTGCTACAGATGGAGGGATACCAATGAACTCGATGACTGTGACTGAACTGCACGACCTGATGCAGCAGGAGGAACCCCCGTTCGTGTTGGACGTACGCAGGGCGGAAGAGGAAGGTATCTGTTCGATTCCAGATACCGATCTTCGAGTTAGACATACAGACATCCTAATGCACATCGACGAAATCCCCTCAGATCGTGTTGTTGTCGTCTACTGCCGAAGTGGAATACGCAGCATGACTGCCATCCATGCACTCGCTGCAAGTGGCAGAGACCCAGAACTACTCCACAACCTGACTGGTGGCATCCTCGCATGGTCAGCAGAAATTGACCCCACGATGCCAAGATACTGAGCAATCCCATTCAGGAGTCCACTCAGGAATGCAAGATTCAAGTTAGGCGAGATGGACATCGGCCCATGCCATCCGTTCTCATCGCGGACGAACAGGATGGTCGGAGGAGTCTGTTGGCCTCCAGCATTGAGCGGAACGGGTTCAATGTAACACGGATCAGTACTCTGCGCCAATGCGAAGGTACAGCACTAGCCACGATGCCCGATGTAGTGCTAGTGGATGCCATCTGGACTACCGGGGATGCCCTCGGGTCGTGCTCTAGGATGACCTCTGACCCAGAGTTTGCCCTAAAGTCTAGAATCGTCCTCCTCTCAAACCAAAGCGACGAAGATCATCTAATTGCAGCGACGCAGGCTGGGATCTCTGAAGTTATCCAAAAACCAGTAGATATGAATCTCCTTGTTACTCAACTGAACAAGCATGCAACGAAGGCCTTCGTACCTCCACCAGCAGAGATTAAATCGAAGGGGAAGAGTACCGGCGTCTTCGAAGTCAATGTTACTGCGGATGAACCAGGATGGGCTTTACCTATCCTCAAAGAAGTACTCGATGACGCTACAATCGACGAGGAATTTGTTCTCAAAATCCTCGATGATCTTGACTTAGATGGAGACGATGTGGAACCAGACCGTGTCCGTGAAATCCTTCGTGCGGCCTTCGACCGGCTTATCGTAGGTACAGATGAAGATATGTCCGACACTGAGGATGAGGACACTGAGGTCCGAAGTGCTCGAGTTAGTAGCAAGATGATTGAAGCGATGGAAAAGCGTGCAAAGGAACTCGAAGAGGAAATCGCAATCTCGCTCGAACGTCTCATGGTTATGCCAGATGAAGTAGCGATTATTACGGACGAAACCGAGTATGAGAAGGTTGACCCGAATGCTCTCAATATGACGAGATTAAGCCTAGAAATGTTCGAAGAACTACTGTTCGAACTTGGACTACCTGGCCGGATTGAGGATACCACACTCCTAACCCAAGTCCAAGATGCTGCGCAAATGGCATCTGATGCCCTGGATGCGCTCGGCCGCAACAAGGATTGAGGCCGAATCGTTTGAATGGCGGCTTCGTCTGGTAAGTTTGAGGCACCGGAATGCAAGGCGATCTGAATCCGGTTCCTGGTGCGGAGTGGCGCCCGCGTCGCCATCTGGATTTTCATCATTCAATTTCCTCACAGAATGTCCGAGATGACCTACTCCGTTTCATCGCAGAGCGACACGACGGGCATCTCCGTTTAGTGGCCCACCTCTGGGATGAGACATACCCTGACACCATACATTGGGATGGAGCCGCATTCCACAGCGTCATGGAGGAGTTCACCGATTCGTTGGAAGCAAACCTAGACACCCGCCGTACAGAACCTCAACTCACATCGGTGCTCGATCGAGAGGTCATTCCTCGTCGGCTAGGACATCTACACCTTAGTAGACGGCTTCAACGATTCATGATTGATGTTCGACTTCACCTTCGACGTATTGCATATACAGCCTCCATCGATGTGAATCTCCGCATGGATTGGCAACGCTGGATGCACCGTACCCGAATCCTCGATGAACATCTCAAGGATCTCTTTGCTAATGGTATCGAGACCCCTGACGGAGGTCGATTCGGAGGGAAGGGATTCCGCTCAACCTGGCAAGAAGGAGTAGTTGCCTGCGCATCTGCTCTGAGGAGGGCTATGGATCTCCCTCCTGAAGAACGCAATCTTGCGGATGTCATCGCCCCTATGATCAGGGATGTTGGCCTTGCCCTATCCATGGGCCAAACACCGCTCGAGATATTCGCAGCCCAAGTAGGAAAATCCGGGTCATACATGGACGGAGGACATCCAGGCGCAGGGGGAAGAGATCTCCATATTGGGGAATGGAACAAGCGGGTGCTACCCCCTACTGCACCACTTCCCATCGCTTCAGCCACCTTGACAGGTGTCGCCCTCGCTGCATCTCGACTCGATGCACGACGGTTTCATCTCGCTCCGGTAGGGGAAGGGTGCAGCAGTTCAGGTGAATTTTGGGAAGCGATGAACTTCGCAGGCGCTCGAAGCCTCCCGATTGGATTCATGATTCAAAACAATCAGATTGCGCTTGACACTTTTGTTACCGGTCAGTCCGGAGTGGAGACTTTTGGAGACAAAGCGGCTGCAATGGGTTTCCCAGGTTGGACTATTGATGGATCCGACCCAGGACAATTCTATGCCTCTACAGCTGTCGCACGTGAATTTGCCCTTGCAGGCCACGGACCCACTCTGATTCATGTAGAGACCATGCGAGGATGCGGCCATGCGCATCACCACGACGACCTGTATCTTGGAGCCCCATCCGGAAACCCACCAGGATATGCTGACAAAAATCTGCTCGCATATTGGGAAGCAAAGGACCCATTGCCCAACCACCGAGACCAGTTGATTTCGGAGGGTGTTGAGGAACAAGAGATTCTTCGCATGGAAGCAGAGGAGAAATCACTTGTCGATGCTGCGAGGCTAGAGATGGAAGCGATGCCTTGGCCGACACCGGAAACCGTCACACGTGGCATCACTAGCCTTCATGATGCAGATCCAAAGGGTGCACGCTTGGAACGCATCACCTCCGCAAGTGGTAGAACAGTGAAAGATTCGAAGGTACCCAACGGAGAGATGGCAATACTGTTCTCTGAAGAAAGAAACGCATGGACTCTAGCTAGAGCGATTCAGAACGGCATGATAGCTATCGCAGAACGCTATGGTCAATCCACGGTTTTCATGGGCGAAGACATGGAAGTTGCAGGCGCCTTTGGAATGAACATCCCTCTGCGCACGGCAGGTCATGGGGACCTCCTACTCGACATGCCTCTCTCCGAGGCTGCAATCATCCACGCTGCAACAGGTGCAGCTCTTGGCGGTATGCGCCCAATGGCAGAGATTCAGTTCGGAGGATTTGCAGCTCTCGCAATGAATGCGCTCATCAATAACGCCGCACAACTCCGTTGGAGATGGGGTGCCGATGTACCCTTGACCGTGCGTATTCCACTTGGGGCAAAGACACGATCCGGTCCTTTCCATGCAAACATGATTGAATCTTGGTTCACAAACGACCCAGGCCTCGTTATCCTATTCCCCTCATGTCCTCAAGATGCCTATGATCTCCTCGTTGAGGCAGCCGCCCTTCCCGACCCTGTCGTGTTCCTCGAACACATCGGGATGTATGGCCTCCGTGGAGGGAAAACTGGATGGGGCGACTCAATCAATCAGCTAGTCGACACTAAGACCGTACTTTCTCGATTAGATGCAGGTGAAGGGCCGAAAGAGATTGGTAAAGCCAGAATCGTGCGGGGCGGAAACGACGTGACAATCGTCACATGGGGCGCCATGGTTCATGTCGCACGACATGCTGCAGAGCGGGTTGCTGCAGAAGGAATCGAAGCCGAGATAATTGATCTAAGAACATTACAGCCCTTCGATGCAGAAACATGTGTTGATTCAGTACAGCGAACTGGACGTTTACTTGTCCTTCAAGAAGCACAGTGGACTGGTGGTTTTGCTCACACAGTATCTAGTAGAATCCAGGAAGAGGCATTCTGGTCTCTAGAAGCGCCCCCAATAGTGGTGGGGGCCCTCGACACACCTGTCCCATTCGCACCCCCATTAGAGGATTACACGATTCCAGATGTTGATCTCGTGGTCCGACATCTGCGCGCCCTCATTTGATGAAGGTGCCAATCTGGTTCCGACACGTCCATTATAGACAAACAAGGGGGAAGGGGTATGGACGAAGCGAATGCTGAGTCTAGTCGGCCCAAAATGGCGACCTATACTGTCGCCTTCACACTGGGTATCTTGGGCCTGATGATGGCAAGTGAATCATTCTGGTTGACCATCTGTATCCTCCTACTCTCAACCGGCCTACTCATCCTAAGTGCAGATATGTTCGTTAATGCTGTGAAAATTGTCGCTCGACGGTTTGGCATGTCTGAACTCATCATTGGACTAACCATTGTAAGCATTGGAACATCGATGCCGGAGATACTTGTTGGCGTCAGTTCCTCACTAGAGGTCGCTGCCAACGGTTGTACTCCGGAAGCCTGTGCATCTGATTTCGCTCTTGGAAACATCTACGGTTCTGTACTCGTACAGATTAGCCTCGTTCTCGGGATTGTCGTCCTGATCCACCCCTTAGAAGTCCGGCCCGATTGGCTAGCTCGTGATGGGCTACTCATGTTCCTAGCAGTCATCGTCTTGACGATGCTGATTCTTATTGATGCGAAACTCGATCGAATGGAGGGGTTAATCTTGTGTCTTGTGTATCTGATGTATCTCGTGAATCTAATACATCAGAGGGATAATATCAGAGAGGATGAACTCATTCTAAAGGGTCCAGAAGTTGATATTGCACCTGTAAAAACGAATGATTACGTCCTGCTTGCAAGTGTGGTAGTGGGTCTTTCTCTCGCAATCTGGTCCGCTACAGTTCTGGTGAACTCTGCTACAACTATTGCGGAAGCTATGTCGATACCTCCGTCATTCATCGGTGCCACGGTTACTGCCATCGGTACATCGTTACCTGAACTCGCAGTTGCTCTAACTGCCGCTAGACACTCAAAGGGAGTTGCCATCGGTACCCTCATCGGCTCAAACATCACCGATCCACTCCTTTCTATCGGCATAACTGCCCTAGTTCACCCAGTCACGATTGGTTCGTCGGACATTTTCTTCTATCTCATTATCCCGGCGACAATCATCACGACGGGTCTCAGCCTGCTCTTCATGTACACAGATTTCAAATTCCAACGATGGGAAGGTGGCGTTCTTGTCGGCTGCTACGCAATCTTCGTCGGGCTTCTAATCGCCGCCTCGAACATCATCTAGATTACTCCGAGCGGCGGGGTGAATGCTAAGTCGGGCCGACGACTGCCCCAAGCATGGTCGACCTCACACTGTCCGAGGAGCAGGAGATGCTGAAGGAACTCGCGCACGAATTCGCACGGGATTCAATCCGCCCTATGGCCGAACATTGGGATGAGAATAGCGAATTCCCGATGGAAGCTATCGCAGAGGCCCACGAACTCGGTCTGATGAATCTACACATACCCGAGGAATATGGGGGAATGGGCTTCGGATGCCTCACAGAAGCTGTAGTTCAGGAAATGCTTGCTTGGGGTGACCCAGGGTTCGCTACAGCAGCATATTCGAATGGTCTCACCGCTGCACCCATAATCACAGGAGGCACAGAAGAACAGAAGCAGAAATATCTCGGATGGTTGGTCGAAAAGCCTTCGATTGCCGCGTATGCGGTTACCGAACCTGGTGCAGGGAGCGATGTCGCGGCCATCCAAAGCACTGCAGTCCGAGATGGAGATGATTACATCCTCAATGGAAACAAGATGTGGATCACAGGCGCTGGAAAAGCGGACTGGTTCTTCGTCCTCGCCTACACTGACAAGGATGCAGGATACAAGGGAATGAGCGGGTTCATTGTCGAAGCAGATTGGGATGGCGTCTCCTTAGGTAAGAAAGAAAACAACATGGGACAACGTGCTTCTGATACCCGTGCAGTCAATTTCGAAAATGTACGAGTCCCTGCAGCCAACCTCGTCGGCGGCAAGGAAGGAGCAGGATGGTTCAACGCCATGGCGGCATTCGATGTTTCGCGACCTAGTGTCGCTGCTCACGCCACAGGCATTAGCCAAGCAGCCTACGAACATGCGCTACAATACGCGGATGAGAGAGTTACATTCGGAAAGAAACTACACCAGCATCAGACAATTCAGTTCATGCTCGCTGACATGAAGACCGAAATCGAGGCTGCGCGCCTACTTACTTGGAAAGCAGCGTGGATGATGGATAATGGTCAGCGCAACACAGAATTTGCCGCCCATGCAAAACGATTCGCTGCTGATGCTGCAATGCGTATCACGACTGATGCAG
>CEOP01079204.1_pt1 | contig 9979 bp, 7 predicted proteins | sample 361301 | NCBI WGS metagenome assembly CEOP01 (sample SAMEA2619548, study PRJEB7988) | marine metagenome | biome: marine biome (ENVO:00000447); feature: deep chlorophyll maximum layer (ENVO:xxxxxxxx); material: "saline water (ENVO:00002010), including plankton (ENVO:xxxxxxxx)" | depth 55 m
GCTGATTCCTGAATGAAATAAACCAATATTATTATTAATATCAGAATATATAAAGTTTTGGCCTGGACAAGCATAATATATTAGAGATTTTTTAAACTCATCATAATTAGATGCTTTATTTAATAAATAAAATGTGAATAGTTCGTTTGATTTACTGTGTGCAGTCCATTGCAATGCTAAACCACTATTATTTTTCATAGGTTTTATATCTTCTGTTTGATAATTATTATCCCATACAACTGGCCCATGATGAGTGTATATAATAGTATCATTAAAAGTTTCTGATCCCTTGATATGAATTTTTTCAATTATACGATTAGTCTGCAACCACTGGTTATCATATTTATAATCTGTTTTACTTGAGTCGTAAAATAATATATCATACCAATCCATTGAATCATCATACCCATTAGTAACTCCCCATGATATTTTATCATTAAAACCAATGATAATCCCAGGAGCACCAGGGATTGTTACTCCCATAACATTTATAGTAGGACATTTAAGATGCATCATATACCATATAGATGGTAATGAGAGGTTTAAGTGTGGGTCATTAGCTAGTATTGGTGAATTATTGATAGATCTGTTACCATTAATTACCCAATTATTACTTCCTAATGAGCTATTCGTATTGATAGATGTATTAATTTTGTAATTCTCAGAGTTATAGATCTTTTTGGGTTTTATTTTTTGAAGAGGTATAAAATTAAAGTCTTTATTATATGGTATTATTGGTTGATTATTATATCTAAATATTGGGAAGAGTTCTTCGATTGTTTCTATATCATAATCATTTAATAATTTTGTATATTCTAAATCAGTCATCCTATTAGTTAACATCCAGGCCATACTTTTTAGCAATAAACTAGTTTTTAATGGTGTCCACAATTCAGGTTGATAATCTAAAATTTTATATTCTAGAGGGTAAGTCTTTTTATCTAATGATGAAATATATAAGTTTATTCCATTAGTAAAAGATTGTAATAGCTGATATATAGGTTCATTTTCTTTAACTTGAACTAGTGTTTCCTTCGCTCCATGCACCATACCAATCCTTCGTTGGAATCGATCATATTCTAGTGCATCAGGACCAATGATTTCACTTATTCTTCCTGCTGCAGCATGTGTTTGAAATTCCATTTGCCATAATCGTTCAAATGCCATTATATACCCTTGCATAAAATACAAATCTAATTCATTTTTTGCTTGAATATGAGGGACTCGTAAGCTATCCCACTTAACATTAACTGTATCAATTAATCCATCAAAAAGCAGTTTTCCACTAGGCAATTTATCTGATTCAACTAATGCAGCATACCCGTCAAATGGGTTAAGTAGTTTTCCTAATGAAACTGAAGATATAAAAGGATTATTTAGCAATAAGATGATTAAAAAAGATAATCCTATTCCAACAATTTTTTTAAGCATTTAGATATTAGGTTGTTTTGGGACTGAGCTAGATGCTTGAGTCATAGATTTAGAGTCAATAGCATATTCAATCATATTATCTTGAGATATCACTCCATCATTAAACAGTTTTTTAAGAGAATCATCCATTAATATCATGCCTTCATTTGTTCCACTTTTAATATAACTATTTATTTGATGTACATTATTTTCTCTGATCAGCGATTTAATTGCAGGAGTAGCAATTAATATTTCACATGCTAAAGCTCTTTTCCCATCATTAGAAGGAATTAATTGTTGTGCCACCACAGCAAGTAGAGACATTGATAAATTCATTCTTATAACATCTTGTTTGTCTGGAGGGAATGCATCTACTAGTCTAGTAATTGCTCCAGATGCAGTATTAGTATGCATTGTTCCAAATACAAGATGGCCTGTCTCTGCAACAGACATTGCAGCAGCCATAGATTCAGGGTCTCGGAGCTCCCCTACTACAACTACGTCAGGGTCTTGTCTTAGTGCACTTTTCAATCCAGAGGCAAATGATTTAGTATCTACACCTACTTCTCTCTGATTAACTTGTGCTTTAGAATGCGGGTATAGATATTCTATAGGGTCTTCTATTGTTAAAATGTGTCCAGGCAATTCTTTTGTTAATTTATTAACTAATGCTGCCATTGTAGTTGATTTACCGCTTCCAGTAGCACCAGTAATTAAAATTAAACCTTTCTTCTGATCAAGCAGATTAACCACAGAATTAGGTAAACCAAGCGAATCTATTGCTGGTGGCTCTAATGGCAGTCTTCTATAGGCTGCACATATATTACCCCTCTGACTATAGACATTTACTCTAAAACGACTAAGTCCAGGAACTCCTATTGAATAATCAATTTCATTTCCATTATTAAAATCATCAATTTGTATTTCACTCATTTTAGACTGAATGAGTTCTTTGACTTTCTCTGCAGCTAATTTTTCATCACCCAATTCAAGTAATGCCCCACTCTTCCTAATTCTAGGAGGTGTTCCTACAGTAATATGTAAATCACTAGCTTCATGTTCAACTGTTTTAATTAGCAAATCTTCTAAATTCATATTATTTATATAGCTCCCAATGAATATCTCTTGTTATGTATTGTACATTTGAATTAACTGGAGTTTTAATATTCACAACATATTCTCCAGATTCGCCAGGTTTTAATGCTGTATCGGTATTTATACCAGAGTGATAAATTATTTGGCTCCCATCGACAAATGCAGAATCAATAGCAATTAAATCGGTTTCACTACTCCATAGTTTAAAAATAATGCGAATAAAACTAGCTGTTTCTAATCCTTGATTTTGTACTGTGCCACTATAAATATGGTAATTGGTATTAATTTTTTCTTCAGGTTCATTAGTAAATACAACGTTCGCATCAATAGATGCTATTTCTTTTATATTACTTATATCAGCCTTATCAATAGTTAGCTGACCAATTTGAGTTTGAATAATGATACTCTCAATTGTTTCAGATAAAATAGTTCCTTGAATTAAGGTTCCATTATTCATTGAGATTTCATTTTGTAATTGTGGAATCTGTACTAGCTTACTAATACTATTACTTAAATTAGGAGATGCAATTCGCTCTTCATAATCAATCATTCTTGAGCGCAATTCATTTACTTGATTTTGGATGTCTTCAACAGTTTCTTTTATTGGGTAGAATGGCTCTGCATCTTCAATGAATAAATTATTAGGTTTATTGTTTTCTTGAGTTTTTTTTGTTTTATTATCTTCTTCAATTATTTCAGGTTCTGGTTTAGTACTAGAACAGCTAGAACATAAGAATAAAATGGTTGTTATTTGAATCAGAATTTTCATTTTATATCAAGTTTCATAGCATTAAATGCATTTTCTCTCAGTTCAGGCTTATAATTTTCATAAACACCTAGTTCTTTTAGCAAAGTTACAATTTCATTATAATATATATAGTTTGAAGGGTATGATAATATTTCCACAACCTCATCTGCTGATGCCGGATCATCAAATTCAGCTAATCCTCGGATAGCCTTGATTCGTAATGATCTTGGAAATCCATCAGTTTTTGCTATTTCAATAAATACAGGTTTAATTGCAGGGTTTTTATATTCCCCAAGACTTTTCATTAATGTATTTAACATCGCATAATATTGGTGTTTACCTGTTTGATAGGCTTCTAAAAGTGCGAAAACCATTCTCTCATCATTAAACTCTCCGAGGACATTCATAGCATATTCATTAACCTTATCTCGGGTAACAGGATCCCCTAACATTTCAATAAAGAAATCAACAAGTTCTGGTGATTCTTTACGTGCTAAAATATCTACTGCTCTATTGCGTATATGAATTTCAGTCTCTTCATCATTTGCAATTTGCATTAAGAATGGAATCACCCTGTCATCATCCATGCCACCTAAAGTAAGAGTTAATAATTTATTCATTCTGGCATGATTAGAGCGACTAACTTCGTATAATTCTAGCAAAGTATAGATTTCATCATTTGTTCCATTTTCTCCGATGGCATTAATAATAGATTCTCTAATCTCCATTACTTTCTTTTCAGTATTAGCTAGTCCCATTACCAATGAGTCAACAGAGTTATTTTGATGAAAGCTTACCAATGTTTCAACAGATTCAATCATAATTTCTAAATCGATAAGACTAGCGGTACCTATAGAACTTTGTAATGCATCAATGACAATGGGATCATTTATATCTGAAATGACTCGTAGAGCTTGCAACCTTGATTCATGAGGTTGATTTTTATCTAAATATATATCTACTAATGTTGTGAGAGACTTACGCTTTCCTTTTTGTGTATATAAGGTACGATGTTTTTCTATATCCTCTAGTGTGTATGTGCTATGTTTAATTGCACACCCTGTACAAAGAAGAATTACTAGATAGTTGATTATATGTTTATTTCTTAAAAAATTCATTGTATTATATAAAAATAAGCAAGCAATTTTAGGCATTTATTAGACAGAAATCAACTAAATTTATTTTTCTTGCCATGATAATTGTTCCCAACCGCTATCTTTTAAACATGTTACTGTATAATAATTTAACCAATCTCCAAGATATATGATTTTTTTATTATTTTCTATATTATCTATCCCTGTTTGATGGTAATGACCAATTAAAACAGTATCATAGTCATCAATCCAAGTATTAATTATATAGTTATTAATTTCATTTCTAATGTTTTCTTTAAGTACATTATTCTTCTTATTATGTCGTTCACTATGATTATACTTTTTACTTGTATTAGATATTTTTTTTGCGATTGCACAGCCGATATTCCCACCGAGCAATTTAAATAGCAGAATACATATTTTACTCCTGATAATTCTTCTCATAAATCTATATCCAGAATCTCCAGATAAAAGTCCATCACCATGTGTAATAATATTTTTTTTATTATTAATAGTGAATTCAAAATTTCCACGATGTACAATAGCATTGAATTGTTTATTAAAATATCCAAAGTCCCAATAGTCATGATTGCCAAGCACATAATGAATTTCAACTCCACTCAAGGATAGGTTTCTTAATTCATTAAATATATCATCATATCCAGATGGTTGATTTTTCCCATAGTCAAACCAAAAATCAAAAAAATCTCCTCCAATAATCAATGTCCCTTGATTAGCTTTTATTTTTTCAAATAGTGAAAATAATAATTTACGTCGATACTCTTCATTAGGTGGGAAATCCATGAAAAAATGATTATCAGATACAAAATATATTGGAAGTTTCATTTACTAAATTAATTAATCCTTATTAATTAATCATAATAAAATCATCATTAAATATTCTAAATTATTGGATGGAATACAGTTGTGATTTAAAAATGAAGAATATTAAATATATCAATATTATTTTTGTTGCCTTAATGTTTAGTCAATACTACCAAACATATGGCAAAAATATTGTGCAATATGATGATTTTGATTGGGTTTATATTCAAACTGAACATTTTGATATTTATACATATCCTCCAGGTGAAAAGAATGGTGATTTAGTTGCAATTGAGGCAGAGAAGTCCTATGATAATTTATCTAATTTATTAAATTGGGAATTAAAAAATCGTGTTTCTATTATAGTATATAATTCTCATAATGATTTTCAACAGACCAATGTAGTCAAACAATATATGCAGGAAGGTATAGGTGGAGTCACAGAGCTATATAAAAACAGAGTCGTTATTCCCTTTGATGGATCTTTAATAGAATTTAGAGATGTACTGCATCACGAACTATTTCATGCTTTTATTAATGATTGCGTTTATGGCGGTAGCCTCCGAAAGAAAATTACTAGAGCAATTGAATTTAATATACCATTGTGGATGAATGAAGGTTTGGCAGAATATTCATCAAGCAATTGGGATACTAACTCAGATATGTGGATGAGAGACTTAGCTGTGAATAGTGATCAACTACTAAATATTAATCAATTAGGTGGATACTTAAGCTATAGAGGAGGACAGTCTGTATGGAGATTTATTACCTCAAAATGGGGAAATGAATCTATTTCAGAAATGTTTTATCAAATTAAAAGAAATAAAAGTATAAATAAAGGGATTGAAGAATCTATTGGGGTTGATTTAAAAACATTAAATGAACAATGGAAGAATTATGTTAAACAATTATATTGGGATGAAATAGGATTAAGAGAGAATTTGAATGATTTCTCAAGGCAGTTAACTAATCATATAGATTGGGGAAATAGTTATAATATCGCACCATCAATTTCTCCTAATGGGGGTAAAATTGCAATATTATCAAATAAAGATGGCCCTATGGGTATTTATATAATTTCAGTTGATACTGGTAAAATTATCAAACAGATAGTAGAAGGTGAACGAAATACTGAATATGAGGAACTCCATATATTGAAGCCTGGTATTTCATGGTCTCCTAATGGTGATAAAATTGTATTTTCAGCTAAATCAGGCTCATCTGATGTATTGTATATAATTGATGCTAATACATATAAACAAGAAAAAATTAGATTAGAAAATATTGAAGGTGTTTTTCGGCCAAGCTGGTCTCCAAAAGGCAATCTGATTGCATTTATAGGTAATAATGGGAAATCAAGTGATATTTATTTATTTGATGTGGAATCAAAATCAACTACCGCTATTACTAATGACTGGTATTCCGAGGATCATGTCTCTTGGTATCCTAGTGGAGATAAACTACTTTTTATATCAGACCGCGGAGCAAACTTAGATATTAATTCAAGTGATTTTAACAATTATTTTTCTAATCAATTAGATATATATAGCTTGTCATTAAATGATAATGAAGTGACTAGATTGACTAACACAGAATATAATGAATCTTACCCAGTTATATCTTCTGATAATCAAACAATTGCATATATATGTGATCAATTTGGAGTAAACAATATATATTTAACAAATGATAACTTCAAAACATCCTCACCAATCACGAATGTAATGACGGGTATAACTCAACTATCTTGGAATGGTGACGATACTCAATTAATTTTTACAGGTTTTTATAAAATGGGCTATGATGTTTTTACATTATCTAATCCAAAAGATCGTATTGGTAAAATTAAGAATATTCCATTTTCAAAATGGAAACTAGAAGATAGTACATTTGATGTAATTAGGAAAGATAATTTCCAGGTTGATGATGAAATTGAAAGCAAATATGCAAATTATACTCTAACTGACATAAATTTTGAATTAGAAGAAGAATCTGCTGAAGAAATTATAGTATCTAAGGATGAGAATGACAAATATATAATTAATAAGTATAAACCAAGATATACTCTTGACTATGCAAATTATGGTGTTGGCTATAATTATATGGTTGGAAATCGTGTAATGGCCAATTTCATTTTTTCAGATATGTTAGGAGATTATAATTTTTATTTATCTACTGAAACAGTTCTTACATTAAATAATTCTAATTATTATTTTATTTTTAATAATCTAAAAAATAAAATTGATAAAACTTATTATGTATATCAAGAAGTAAGGGAGTCGCCTTATGTTTTTAGCCTCGCTAATAATACTTCAGTTGGTAATCGCATTCGAGAGAATGGTGCTCTTATTAATTGGTCATATCCTGTATCTAAATTCCAAAGGGTTGAATCTGGATTTTCCATCAACTATAGTGAGCAAAATACCGTTGAGGTTATTCAAGGCCAATTTGGTTTTAATGAAGAAAAAATAACAATTAATAGAGCTCAGACATCATTAGAGCCCAATATAAGATATGTATCAGATCATACATATTGGAAAAACAATTCTATTTCTGGTTATCGGAATTTAATTGAATACATGTATTCAATTAAAATGTTACCATATGATAAAAATAACAGTGAATTAAATGGTTGGTCATTTAATAGGTTGATATTTGATACTAGGCATTATACTCCTTTATTTAATGGTATTACTTTTGCTTTTAGAATGTATGGTGGTGCTACTTGGAATTGGACTAGCAATATCCAAAATCCTAATGAAAGCCAATTTTATCTTGGTGGCTCTCCATGTGTAGGGTGGTCAGAGGACTGCACATCAATTCCTATCCAAATGATGTTTGATGAGGAATCTGTAATGCCTTTGAGAGGTGTAAATATGTATAGTAAGTCTGGTAATAATGTATTGTTATATAACTTTGAGTTACGACTACCATTTTTAATTTATTATTTTCCTGCTATACAATTTTTAGGTCAGATTAATGGAGCAATTTTTTGTGATATTGGTGCCACTTGGGACAGCCCCCAGACATATAAAAAGTTTTTTAATGAAGATAATTGGTGGGATGGGCAGAGTGATATAACAGATATAAATGAAACAGGTTGGGCAATGTCATATGGTTTTGGACCACGATTTTTCTTTCTAGGCCTCCCATGGCAAATTGACTTTACCTGGGAGTATAATCCATATGTAGGAACCATAACTGATAGAAAAACTTTTATAAGAATTTTTCCTGAGTTTTAATAATTAATAATTTATAATGAAATGGTATATTGTGATTAAACCTAGATTGTAATAACTATTTTTAATTATCTTGTCATTCAACTTTCTCTTTCCTGTTATTAAAATAGATAAATATTTAATTTGATGTGATTTGAGTCAAGGCTCTATATATAAAGTCTATTATTAAATTTAGGCAGGAGATATATATGTTTAGTTTTAGTAATAGTAAAAATGGTAAGTACTCAATTTTCTGTAAGAATACAGGAAAGTTAATTTTAGAAAAGAACTATGTGAATAATTTATTGCATGGTGAATACATCTATTACTGGGACAATGGGCAGATTAGATTTACAGGAAGTTTTATAGAAAATAAGAGAGTTGGGATATGGTGCAACTACGATAAGAAGGGTAAGGTTACTTTTAAAGAATCATATGCATGATTTTTGAATTGTATTATTTTGAATATAAAAAAAAGGGATGAATTAAATTCATCCCTTTTTTATTAACTAAACTTAGTAGTTATACCTACTTAACAAGCATTAACTTTTGAGTGTTTGTGTAATTTCCTGCAGTCATTCTTAGGAAATATGCACCACTTGATTGATCAGCAGCATTCCAAGTAACTTGATGATTAGTACCAGCAACTTGATCTCCACCAAACAATGTAGCAACTTCACGACCTAATGCATCATAAACAAGAATTGAAACATAGCCATCAGCAGCTAAATCATAATTGATTGTTGTAGAAGGATTAAATGGATTTGGATAGCTTGCATTTAAAGATGTTTTAATTGGAAGCATATTATTTGTATCCACAACAACAGAAGAAGAAGCAGCACTGATTTTTGTACCATTCTCACCAGCTAAAATAACATCATCAAAGCTGACTGTTGCTTTACCTTCGAAACCTTGAGCAGGTGAAAAATCGAAATTGACAAAAGAAGAAATATTGTCTAAATTCAATTGTTTACCTTGCATGCTAAACATTAAACCACGAACTAATCCTGGTGTATTTTCAGCATAATCAAATGTAACATCGTTAATTGTAGCTTCAGCACCATTTAAAGTAAGTTGAGTTGGGTCATATTTTAAATCAAACTGAAGACCATATACGTCTTGATTTGATTCAACCACAAGATCAACATTTCCTTTAGTAGATGATAAAGATACATCATTCATACTAACTTTAGCAGTACCTGCAAAAACCAAACTTAGTGCAGTTACCGTAGCTATTAATTTAGTTGTTTTCATTTTCCTTAACTCCTTTCAATATTCATAAAAATTTATCGTCTAATAAAACAAAGTAACAAATCTATTAAGCTGTGAGTAAATTACAACTTTTTATTTCTATATGCAAGAATTGTACATATTGTAACATTTACTCTTTGATATGATAAAACTTTATTCCAAAACACCACTCAGTATATTATAATACTTATATCTTAAATGCAATTAAATAATACACTATCTTATATATATTATTTAGTTACGACAAATTTTCACAAGGGATTTCTATCATGAAATAATATTTCCAATCCTTTATGGTATATATTATTTAAATTTATTTATTAATGTCATACTAAATT
>CEOP01245875.1_pt1 | contig 9977 bp, 13 predicted proteins | sample 361301 | NCBI WGS metagenome assembly CEOP01 (sample SAMEA2619548, study PRJEB7988) | marine metagenome | biome: marine biome (ENVO:00000447); feature: deep chlorophyll maximum layer (ENVO:xxxxxxxx); material: "saline water (ENVO:00002010), including plankton (ENVO:xxxxxxxx)" | depth 55 m
GCGCATGCTAAGATGAAACATCCATCGACAGCACGCATAGCACGAGTAACGTCACCACCAAAGTCAACGTGACCTGGAGTGTCTATTAGGTTGATTAGATAATCAGTTCCTTCTACAGCGTGAACCATAGAAGCAGAAGCAGCGTTAATAGTAATACCACGTGCAGATTCTTGCTCATCGAAATCTAGAACACGAGCAGCACCAGCAAGATCGCTGGACATCATACCCGCTCCTGCAATCAAGTTGTCAGAGAGTGTTGTCTTACCGTGGTCAATGTGTGCAGCAATACACAAATTACGAATTTGTGGTAGTATATGCATTACTTCTGTTGCTTTCTTAATGTTGTCTTCTTTACGGCCCATGGTATCACCTAACTCTCGCTGATTGTGGCCACCAAAAAGGGGTTCTTAAGTGACTCGCATGTAATGAGCGTAGTATCAAGATAAAATGCCAACTAATCAATAGGTTATGGCATGAGAAAGATGCACATATTGTGCACATTATTGAATCATCTTGCGGAAGATGCGATTCTCTCAAGTTCTTCTTTCTTGGAAACAGCGTAAGATGTAACATCTCCAGCAGCTGCTTTATTTAGTTCGTTGATAATACAACTTTTAAGAGTTCTTTTTGACTTGTTAGTTCCTTGTTGTGCGCCCTTTGCAAGATTTCTTAGAGCAACATCAAGTCTTCTTGAAGGGGATGAATCAACAGCCTTTGGTTGAGATACAGCACCGAATTTGATTCTGGTGATCTCTTCCATAGGTGCCCCATTACAGATAGCGTCAACAAATGTTTGCAAAGGATTTCCACCAGACTTGTCAGCAATATTGTCAAGAGCAGCCTCGAAAGCCTTCATTGCACCTTGCTTCTTACCGGTGTATGGTCCAGTTCTCATCAATTTGTTGATATATCTCTCAACAACCGATAACTTTGCTTTACCAAACCAAGCATTAGCGTGTCGTCCACCAGTATGTGGTACTCCAACGGTTGTAAGATTGATGTAAGGAGCAAGTCCAGGGTCTTTACAAGTTATTTCAGAAGCATCCCACTTTCCAAAAACCAGTGTGCCTATTCCAGCGATTGGTCGATAATCTTCGACCTCTTCTGTTTCTTCTTCTACTACTTCTGCTTCTGTCATAAAAAACACCTCAGCGAACTGGTTTCTCCTTTCTTCCACGTACCATCTCATCTAGAGATACGCCATTAACTTGGATAACCTTGTATCTTACTCCCGGAATATCTCCGTAAGAACGACCCATACGTCCACCGATACCTTCGACCATAACTTCGTCGTGTTCATCGATGAAATTTATTGCACCATCGCCAGGAGCAAAAGCGGTTAGTTTATTTCCATTTTTGATAAGAGAAATTTTGACAGCTTTACGGATTCCGGAGTTAGGTTGCTTAGCCTCAATACCGACTTTTTCAACGACGATACCCTTGGCTTGAGTTGAACCTGCAAGAGGGTCGTGCTTAGCACGTGACTTTAGCATACGCTTCTTATATCTACGATCCGACCAACGGAATTTTTGTCGATCTTTTGCCATCTTGGCACCTGCGAAGAGTCCTCTGCCCATCATAATCACCTCATTGAAGCACTTCGCCGACTCGAAGCCCCTATTTAACAACGACCCATGAACTGCATTTTTGATACTTGTTGAAGTAATTAGATAATGGTCAAATTATGTATAAATTAAGGGTATTTAGATGAAAGGTTCAAGCGACTATTACTTGTGGGCAGTATATGGCGTTTCGTGACCATCTAGAATTTGCAGAAACTGAGACCACTCCGGTTAGTTTGATTCATGGCATGTGGAAGTATTCCAAAGAGCATAATCATTCACTTACAGTTTTTGAGCAAATTATCGAAACACCGGGGCATAAAGCAGCGGTTAACCTACTCACCAGGGAACGTCTGTGCCAAGCGATTGGAATCACTCCCGAGCAGTATATTGACACTCTCGCTTGGGCCATGGAAAATCCTTCAAAGCCTGTACTTGTTGATGCTTCAGAAGCGGAGTGCTATGAGAATATGCAAGAAGAGGTAAATTTAGAATTAATTCCTATACCACATCATTGGCCACAGGACAGGGGTAGATATTCCTCTGCAAGTGTAATTATTGCTGAATATAATGGGGTTAGAAATATGTCCTTTCACCGTCAATTTTTGAGAGATTCTAATCACACAGTTGTGAGATTGGTTCCTAGACATCTCAGAACAATGATGCTAAATGCACGTGAAGAGGGTAAAGAAGTAGAAATTGCTGTGGTAAATGCTCCAGACCCTGTTGTTTTACTTGCAGCAGCAATGTCATTCAATGATAATATAGATGAATTAACAATTGCCGCAGCTCTCCATGAAAAATTATATTCAAAACCTCTTAGACTTACCAAAATGCCCAATGGCATTCAAGTTCCTGCAGATTCAGAATATGTCATGTGGGGCAGAATAACTCTAGAGAATGATGATGAAGGTCCATATGTTGATATTACTGGAACAGTTGATGATATTCGTCAAGAACCAGTAATCGAGATTGAAGGTGTATTTCATCGTGATGAACCAATTTTCCACGCACTAATTCCAGGTGAGGCAGAGCATAAAACCCTGATGGGATTGCCAAGAGCGCCAACTATCAAAGATGCGGTGAACAAAGTCTGTGAGTGTTTAGACGTTCACATGACTGAAGGTGGATGTGGATGGTTATCCGCTGTAGTAAAAATCAAGAAAAATAATCATGATGATGGATTAAAGGCAATAAATGCTGCATTGGACGGTCATAGAAGTATGAAGATGGTGACTATTGTAGATGAAGATATAGATATTTCAGACCCAGTAAGAGTTGAATGGGCAATGGCAACTCGATGGCAACCTGACAAAGATACTGTTATTTTATCGAATCAAAAAGGCAGTTCTTTAGATCCATCGCGTAATGAAGATGGAACCACGTCCAAAGTAGGATTTGATGCTACAATACCGTTTGGCTATGATAAAAGTGGATTTATGTCTGTACAATGAGAGGTGTTTTTTGTGTCGCAGGATAGTGGAGACCTTCTTCAACACCCTCGACGAAACCTCGGAAACCGATATCGTTCACAATCTCAGAAATTTGTCGGTTTAGCAAATAGAGATAGGAGTAGATTCGATGAGAATATGTCATGGGCAGAACAAAATGCTAGGCAAGCAATACTTCACGATTTCACCGATGAAAGAAATTGGCGATGCCTAGCCGATATCAAGGTGATTTTAGGAGATGGCGATGGTCTATGTGCATTGCTTGAAGACGTTTTTTCAGTTCTTGGCAGAGATTCGGAAAATATTGAACAACTGAAAGGAATTGATTTTCTCAAATTAGGTTTAGAATTACTAGAAGCAGCATTCGCAAGAGACCCTTTGGAACCGGATAATTGGTGGGATAACCTTTCAAAGAACGAATCACTGAAAGATAATATTGAGGAATTCGTTTCAAGATGTAAGAGATTAGATTTCACCGACCAAAGAGCGAATATAATTTTTGGGAGACGTATTGAGAGACTTAGGGATTCAGGATATACTGAAATTTTTATCGAACTTTCAAAGCACCTTCTCGCTCACAGACCTAATAATCACGAATTATGGATGGAGTTAGGTCGACTTCATGAGAGGAGAGGGGAAGTTGATGAAGCATGGATGTGTTATGACCATGTTCAAAATATCCGTGAACATCTATCTCCAAGAGATGATTTCCTATCTAGGTTAACCGGTAAGATGGATGGTGAAGAGCAAAAGCCTTGGTCGCAACCTACGGTTGAGAAGCGTGATCAATTTTTGGATCAAATGTTGAAATTATCACAACGTGTCTCAAAGCCAAATAGAATTATAGAGGCTCAAAATATAGAAGTGGAAGAAACAGAAAAACTTCATCCCGACTTGATTAGACTTCAAGAATTGATTAACAATGAAGATTATTCTGAAGCCTTTTTCTTAGCTAGGAGGTTGGTTGCTCAGGGTGAAGATTGGGCTGAAGAATGGCTCAATAAGGCTAAATTAGGTTTTGGTGAATGAAGTGGATGAACCAATCTTTACCTTGGCATGGGTCACTTGTGCCGGGGAAAAACCAACACTGATGGGTCAAGGTGGAAGAGTCTTATTCGTTCGTCATCCTAAGCGTGGATGGGAAATTCCAGGGGGTCATATCATAGATGGAGAAACTCCTGAACAAGCACTGCTTAGAGAACTAAAAGAAGAAACTGGTTGTATTGGAGAACTTATTGCTTGGAATAAGGAATATTATCCAAAAGGATGGGTTGGTCATGTTATTGTTAGAGACCTTGATAAAATTACTAATTGGAATGTTGATGATGAGAATGTTAGCGAAGTAAAATGGTGGAGTGAAGTACCTCCACTAATTGAATGGACTATAGAAGAATTCCAAGATTTAAGCGAATGGTGCGTTAATCTATAGATTATATCATCGTAAGAATTGTTAGTCTTTGATTCCACTTTTTAAGTAAATCAACATCGACAACACATGCTTGAATTATGGCTACTAACATTGAATCTTCAACATCATCAGGGTTTGATAATAATTTCTGAAATAATTCTAATTTATCAATTTTAGATGCAATACTAACCATTGCTCTAAGGTCTGGTCTTTGTTCTCCAGAGTTAGATTCAGGTAATTTGGAGTAACACCACATAAAAACATCCTCAATATCTTGAATATGAGCATTATATTTTGGCTCATCATCTGTAGCACTTCTCGGTTTAGCCTGCGCAATTTGTTCTTTCATCCGTTCAGCATTTGCATCTATGCTATCCAATGAAAGTTCTATGAAAAGTGTTCCAGCTTCAATTGCCATATTTGTCTGGAATGCCTTTATTGCATGTCCATGAGCATTCCAAGCATGTCTTGCAGCATCAAACATGTGACCCATTGATGCTCTAATTCTGCTTGCACCAATTCTTGAGATTGCTATAGTCTCATCTGCATGTCCACCAGTTCTTGAAATTTCGGAGTAAACTGTTAATGCCATAAGGGGTGCTCCAACAGCCATGTGAAATGCTGCTTTATTGAGTAATGATAAGTCATGGTCACGACTTGCTTTGGAAACTGATTTTAGACGAATTTCAGCCCATGTCAAATCATCTTCAGCACCTTCAGTATCTCCAGCCTCAAACCTACTCAAACCTCTTTCCATACGAAGACGTCCTTCCAATTTCAGATCTCTTGACTCAGGGTTCTTTGCGATTTCAATTGCATCGTTTATCGCTTGTTCTAGGTGTTGGTCACCTAACATTCGCCTGCGAACAAGTCCTAAAGTTGCTTTTTCTGCAAGTGATAATTGTTTTTCAACAATGGCCAAAAGTTCAGCGGCATCAAGGAACATAGCAGCCTCTGCAATCATCAACCATGATTCAATTTTAATTTCTTCTTTCCAATCGGTCAAAACTTCGATATCAACAGGACCTTTATCCCTCCATCTTGAAATCAAATACCCTGGTGAATTTGGAACATCTATTTGAGTCATATATTTCACTCCTTACGATTAATTGTTGCAACTTGAGCTATGAAGGCAGACTCGGCAGCGATTCTATCTGTTTTGCCACTCCATCCTGCTGCACCACTATGACCGCCGCCATCTCCACCAATTTTTTCAGAAATAGTTTCCATAATTTCACCGAGATGGATTCCATTTAGAGTAGTTTTCCTAGACGCCCTAGCAGTTAGCCTAGTCACACCTTCACGAGTTCGGCTAACCAGCGAAATTTCTGCCCCGGTTCCAATCAGTAAAGTTGCTAGACGCCCTTCTAGAGTTCCACTATTGGTATAGACAATATTCCAACTTCCTGAATCGATGGATTTAGATCTCTCAAGCCCTCTTAGGAGACTTCCTCTTTCACTAGGGCTTGTCTCTTGACTCTCAATGAATTCGACTAGAGAAGGAAAATCGATATCTTCATCTTCTAATAGAGTTACAGTAGCAGAAAATGCAGATTTTCCAGCATGGCGATACCTCCCCGTATCTGTAATTAGGCCAGCTATCAGAAGTTTTCTAACCGGTGTTGTCAGAGAATCGGGAGAATATTGAGATAGGTATTGAGTAATTATTTCAGTTGTAGCAGAAACACTCGCTTTAATCATTATATCACCCTCAGAAACATTCCAGTCATCTGTATCATGGTGGTCAATTATACACTTAGGTATATTTTCGGGTAATTTTATTCCAACTTGTGATGGCGATGCAGCATCAACAATAATTATTCCAGATAATGATGCTGGCCAGTTTGAATGATTCTCTCCTATTTTTCTGAAAGGTGCAGAAAGTTCTTCACAAACTTTCTTTGCAACTCTTCCTAGATGTAAACCACAAGCCATCATGTTACCATTTGCTGAAGATAATGCAATTGCTGAACCAACAGTATCCATGTCACCATTCATTCCAGTAAGTACTGGAACTGCTCCATTAGAGCAATGCTTGTTTATCCAATCATCAAGTTTGGCCATTAAGGCCGACATATCTTGACTTTCCTCAGAGTTCACTGAGATCCCTCTAGAACTTTCTTTAATTCTTCATATGAAGATACAAGTTCCTTTTCACGTGTCTCAAAGCGAGTCATGTGTTCCTTTAGTGATTCGATATCTTTCAACAGAACTTCATGAAGAGACTTTCTATCTGAAACTTCGATGAGTACTCCACCTAATTGTTGATGGAGAGCGAGTTCTTTTGGCTGATTCTTTACCGCTTCAGCAGTGGCTTCTAATTCTAGAATTTGTGCCTTTAAACCAGCAATTTGTTGTCTTGCAGATTGGATTTCACTTACAACAATCTGAAACTGTTCCATACTTTCCATATTCTCACCATTACATCTCACAGGGTAGGGGTTGATGAACTCTTAGTATTCATCAATGACGTCTAATAGAGAATCAACGGCAATTAAACCCCTAACTCTTGTATTCCACATGGCACGTAAATCTTTAGCTTTAGATTCATTAATTATGATATTGAAACTTTCGCCAGACCAATTGATTTCACAGTCAGTAACCAGTGCGGCTGAAAGAGCTTCAGTACAATCACTATTTCTCGACAAGATATCTAATTTCAGTTTCCATTCACTAGACATCTTGAAACCTCGATGGTTTCACTCTTCTTCAGAGGATGCCTCAGTAAGGCTTCGCTCGTAATCTAGAGCCGCTTGTTGAGCGATAAATGCCATATCTGCAGTAGTTGCACCTTCAACGGAACGTCTTAGGATTCTGCTGTTTGCATCAGATGCTCTTGTGTAAGGCTCCCAAGCCCCACCAGCGAATTTATAATCGCACTTTGAACATTCCCAGATACCAACAGATTTACGAATAACTTTGCGATATTGACAGACCGGACATGTATATTTGGCACTTTTCTTTGCCAATGCCGACCCTGAATTTCTTCTAACAGATACACCATATCGTGCACCGAATCTTGCTGTTGCGCCTGCTTTTTGTGTTCGCTTTGCCAATCAGTTCCCCTCCTGGTTTGCTACAATATTACGGAGTTCGCCACAGCGTTGCTGGGCTACATCGAATATCTCTGCAAATTCGGCGGGCGTGAACACCCCTCTTAACCCCTTTTGTAGTGAGTGAAGGTGACCTTCATCTCCAAGAGTGATGTGAATTCGCTCATCTCCGCCCAATTCTTCCTCTTCAGAAGGGTCGTAAATGTATCTTCCACCAACTCTAGTGAATGATGCCATTATTGGAGTTCCGTTAACTTTCAATGTATAATCTTCACCAACATCGAATCGTTCAGCAGGAACTATTGCGGTTCTAAGAGCAGCTATTGCAGCTAGTCCACAAGCATCGAAAATATTTCCACCATCAGAAAGTACGTGAATGTCAATCATTACACCCCATACCTTTTCGCCAGGGACAATACATAGACTGGACATATCAATACATCCTGATTCACGAATACCTCTGTCAACAACTCTACCTAGTTCGATAGATTCAGGAGATGGTGGTCCTGGTTCATATTTTCTGTGTGCAACAGGACGAAGTTCTGCACCACACATCAAAGAACCTTCAGCAGGTCGATCTGGCCATGGCGTACGGATTTCAAATTTTACACCAGCATAAACTATGGTTTTGCCCATTGTCACCTTAGCAGACCCTTCTGCATTGTATAAGCAATCAGTTTCAAGAGTAACTTCACGACCTTCAAATTGAGCACGACCATCCATTCTTTCGTCGGATTCAGCTAATCTTGCTAATTCTTGTCTTAGTAGTGTAGGAACTAATTCTACCATCAGTTCTCACCTCCTTCGTATCTTCTTTTGAGTGCATCAACCATGACTTCATGAATCTCTGCAGCTGCTTTGAAATTATATTCCATTGCTAGATTATATTCATCAGGTGAAAGGTCACCATCCATTTGAAGGAATGCGATTTCACCTGTATTAGGTAGGATTCCAACTGGTAAATCTGCCTGTCCATAGTTGTCTTCTGCTTTATCCAAGTCCAATACTACAGTATCTTCGACCTTTCCAGAAGCAACTCCGACAATAAAGTCTCTCATTGGTATTCCAGCATCGGCTAGAGCCACAGAGGCAGCGGTTATTCCAGCACATCTTGTACCAGCTTCAGCAGCAAGTATTTCGATTTCTACTCGAATTTTAGAACGAGGAAAACGTTCAACCAATACTACTGATTCAAGTGCTTCAGCAGTAACTTTGGAAATCTCTCTAGATCTTCGATTGTAACCAGGTCTAATTCTATCACTAGTTGAAAATGGTGCCATGTTATATCTAACATCGATAACTGCTCTATCCTGTCTTTGAATTTTTCTTGGATGAGCTTCCATTGGTCCGTAAACTGCTGCTACTGCAACATTCAGTCCATGGGTTACCATAGCAGAACCATCTGCAGCAGGTAGTATTCCTGCTTCTATACTAACAGGTCTCATCTCATCTATTTTTCTTCCGTCTAGTCTTAGACCATCATCTCTTAATAATTGTACGTCGCCATATCCACCCATCATTGTTCACCTCTAATTGGAGCATTCTTTTCGTGTGCAGATAGTTCTGCCTCGAATGTATTTTTGTGGCCACTTTTCTGAGCAATTTCTATTGCTGCACGTGACCATGCGATGCCTTGTGCATCGCCATCAACCCATATTTTCCCATTTTGTCCAACGATTATTCTACAATCACTGGCCGCCTTGAGTCTTTCAAGTGTTGAGTTGTCTTTTCCTTTGATTCGATCAATATGATTCACAGGAACGGTAAGAAGAGCACCTTGGTTTAGGCGTCTAAGCCCAATACCTTTCATTGTTAGAACTACATTATGACATTCATCGACTTCTTGGACACGAGCCAATGCTACATCTCCAATTCCCATGTGTTGTCTAGCAGCTCCAAATTCTACTTTCCAAGGTGCAAGTGACATAGGAAGTAATCCTTGAAAAGATCCGTTGATATTCATGAACCAAAGATTGTTTCTAACTTCAGCAACAGTTGCTACAATTAAGTCTCCTGAACGTGGAATATACGAACTATTGATCGGGTCAACCGATACGGTGCCGTTAAATTCTCTAGCCCAACCTAACTTGGTTGCAATAATTTCATCATTCAGTGCGATTGCACCACTTCCTATTCGCTTCCCGGCGCATGGCCCGATTGCCATACCCGGGGTCACGAGACGCAGCTCGGCGTCGCTTTGACCTTGGGACATTTTTTCTTCTCCAAAACGGGCGAAACGACAACCCATGATAAAGCCGACCCAAAGAAAATAGAGACTAATTCATATCTCTTTGACTTCTGTTTGGGAAGAAACTTTCATTATCATACCAATAATTTCGCCTTTCATACCTGCTGGACATTCGATGACACAAGCCCAAGAGCCATCTTCCAGCCACCCTTCTTTGACTTGATATTGTCTCAGAAGTCTGTGTGCTGAACCATAGCCAGTTCCAGGAACTTTGAATGCCAGTCTAATTGTTTCAAACGATAGCGGAATCAAAAT
>CEOP01083882.1_pt1 | contig 9976 bp, 7 predicted proteins | sample 361301 | NCBI WGS metagenome assembly CEOP01 (sample SAMEA2619548, study PRJEB7988) | marine metagenome | biome: marine biome (ENVO:00000447); feature: deep chlorophyll maximum layer (ENVO:xxxxxxxx); material: "saline water (ENVO:00002010), including plankton (ENVO:xxxxxxxx)" | depth 55 m
GATTAAACAACGAAACACTTTGTTATCTCAAAAAGCAGACTTGAGTTACTTGAAAATATGGGATGAAAAATTATCTTCATTAGGTAGCAAACTTTGGAATATTAGAAGAGAATTCTTTAAGGATTTTATTACTGTTTTTGAGAGTTTATGGAATCAATTAAATTGTGAATTTGCAGCTACGGTAGGATATAACTTTACACAAACACTAACTAATGATGAATATTTTAAATTATTAATTGAAAAAGTTGATATTGATTTAAAACGCGGACACACAACAACTGGCCCCCATAGAGATAATATTGATTTATTTTTTAATAACATGAACATTAAAGACTGTGGTTCCCAAGGAGAAAAAAAACTATTCCTCATTGTTTTAAAAATTGCAGAAGCAATTTATATTGGACAAAAAATGAATAATGAACCTATTATTTTGCTAGATGATTTATTTGCGATGCTAGATAAAGATAGAGGTTTAAAAATACTACAATTATTAACTAATAATTTTCAAATTTTCATTACAACAACAGATGCAAATGCTGAAACTTACTTTGCTAACAAAAATGAATTAAACTTCATCAAACTAGAAGAATGTGAGGATATATGTTTCGCCGCCTAAGTAGTGCTTTTAAAGTAATGGAAACGAATCATCGATTAAAAAAATATTTTATTTATGATAAAGTACAAAAAATATGGGAAAAGGAAGTGGATTCTTCAATATGTGACAATACACAAATTGTTAATTTAAATAATAATGTTATTACTATTAAAACCACAGCTCCATCATGGAAAACAGAATTAGGATTTCAAAAATCTGAATTACTATTGATTATTAATAAACATTTAGACTCGCAACAACAGATTAAGGATATTAAATTTATATGAATCAAAAAAACAATGAAACATCATATCAGTCCGACAATATAACCGTTCTTAAAGGGCTTGAGGCTGTAAGGAAGAGGCCTGCTATGTATATTGGCGATGTTGGTAAAAAAGGTTTACACCATTTAGTTTGGGAAGTCGTTGATAATTCCATTGATGAGGCTATGGCGGGTTATTGTTCTGAAATCACCGTTTCCATTTTAAAAAACGGATCAATTTCAGTAGAGGATAATGGTCGTGGTATACCTATTGATATGCATAAAGAGGAAGGTAAGTCTGGCTTAGAGTTGGTGATGACAGTTTTGCATGCTGGAGGAAAATTTGATAAAGATACATATAAAGTTTCTGGTGGTTTGCATGGAGTTGGTGTATCCGTTGTTAATGCTCTGTCTTCTCATTGTATTGCAGAAGTGCATCGTGATGGTAAAAAACATTCACAGCAATATGAATATGGAATTGCCACAACAGAAGTTGAGGAGCATGGAAGTTCAGATAAAAATGGAACAAAAATTATTTTCACACCAGATTATGATATTTTTGTTGATCAGCAATATGAGTTTGATATTGTTGATGGGCGTTTGCGAGAATTGGCATATTTAAATAGTGGTATTAAGATTAATTTAATTGATGAAAATTCCGATGTCAAAAAAGAACATTATTATGAAGGTGGACTATCTGAGTTTGTAAAACATTTAGGACGTAATCAAAAGTCTGTTTTTGAAATCCCAATTCATATTAAAGGTGAAAAAGATAATGTGCCTGTTGATTTAGCTATTCTATATAATGAATCATATTCAGAACGATTATTAACTTTTGTGAACAATATTAACACTATTGAAGGCGGTACACATTTGGCCGGCTTTAAGTCTGCATTAACACGCTCACTTAATCAGTATGCATCGAAAAACAATTTATTTAAACCAGTAAAAGGAGAAACCTTTTCACTTGGAGGAGAAGATGTGCGCGAAGGGTTGACATGTGTCTTGTCTATCAAGGTTCCTGAACCACAATTTGAAGGTCAAACAAAAACTAAGCTTGGAAATGGTGAGGTAAAAGGTATTTGTGATTCTATTATAATGGAGGCACTTGCTGATTATTTTGAACAAAACCCAGATATCGCTAAATCTATTATTCATAAAGCAGAAAATGCGGCCAGAGCAAGAGAAGCAGCTCGTAAGGCTCGTGAATTAGTAAGACGAAAGAATGTTTTAGACATTTCAGCATTACCAGGCAAACTTGCAGATTGTTCAGAAAAAGATCCTGCACTTAGTGAATTATATATTGTTGAGGGAGATTCAGCTGGTGGTTCTGCAAAACAGGGCCGTGATAGAAAAAACCAAGCCATTTTACCGCTAAGAGGTAAGGTCATTAATGCGGAAAAAGCACGAATTGATAAGTTATTAGCTAACAATGAAATTCAAACATTAATTACTGCTATTGGCGCTGGATTTGGTGGAGATGCTGATTCTGATGATACATCAGTTGGAGATTTTGATATTAATAAGGTCCGGTATCATAAAATTATTATTATGACTGATGCGGATGTCGATGGTAGCCATATAAGAACATTATTATTAACATTTTTATATAGGAAAATGCCAGAATTGATTGAAGCAGGATTTATTTATATTGCACAACCTCCACTATATAAGATATCCAAAGGTAGGCAGGTAGAGTATGCCTTTACTGATGTCCAAAAAGATAAAATTATTAATCAGTGGTCTGAGTCGGGTAATGCCAAAATTGAATTACAGCGTTATAAAGGTTTAGGAGAAATGAATGCGGAGCAATTATGGGAAACGACGATGGATCCAAAAAGCAGAACATTATTACAAGTGATGATTAACAAACCAGAAGAGGCAGATGATCGATTTACGACCTTAATGGGTGAAGAAGTGGCTCCAAGAAGAGAGTTTATTGTAACACGTGCAAATTTAGTATCAAACTTAGATATATAAAGGAAAATTAAATGTCAGAAGAATTTCAAGATGGACATATATCAGAAATTGACATAGTTGATGAAATGTCAGAATCATATTTGAATTATTCGATGTCAGTTATTGTTAGTCGTGCACTACCTGATGTACGAGATGGTTTAAAGCCAGTTCATCGTAGAGTATTGTTTGGAGCTTCAGACTTGGGTGCAACATGGAATAGAAAATATAAAAAAAGTGCACGTATTGTTGGAGAGGTAATGGGTAAATATCATCCTCATGGTGATGCTTCGATTTATGATACTTTAGTGAGAATGGCTCAAACTTGGTCATTGAGATATCCGTTAATGGATGGCCAAGGTAACTTTGGTTCAATTGACGGTGATAATGCTGCGGCGATGAGGTATACTGAAGCTAAGATGGATAGGTTAGCATCTGAATTATTAAAAGATATTGATAAAGAGACTGTTGATTTTCGCCCTAATTTTGATGATTCGCTACAAGAGCCAACAGTATTACCAACATTAATTCCCAATTTACTTATGAATGGCTCTGAGGGAATTGCTGTTGGAATGGCGACGAAAATTCCCCCACACAATTTAAGTGAATTAATCCAAGGATTAATTACATTGCTTGACAATCCTGAAATTTTAATTGATGAATTATTAACTCATATAAAAGGTCCTGACTTCCCAACTGGTGGATATATAATGGGTATTGATGGTATTAAGGATGCTTATACCACAGGAAGAGGACGAATTATTATGCGGGGTAAAGCATCGATTGAAGAGCTGCCTAGTGGAAAAGAAGTAATTATTATTTCTGAAATACCTTATCAGGTAAATAAAGCAAATTTAGTAGAGAAAATTGCACATTTAGTAAGAGATAAACGATTAGAGGGTATCTCCGATTTGCGTGATGAATCTGATAAAGATGGTATTAGAGTTGTTATTGAATGCAAAAGAGATGCAATAGCTGAAATTATTTTAAATAATTTATATAAGTTAACTCAGCTACAAGAATCTTTTGGTGTTATTATGCTTGCTTTAGTGAACAATATTCCCAAGGTAATGACATTAAAAGAAGTCTTAAATCACTTTTTAGATTTTAGAAGAGAAGTGATTATTAATCGTACTAACTTTGAGCTTAAAGAAGCTGAGCAACGAGCACATATATTAGAAGGTCTCAAAAAAGCATTAGAAAATATTGATGATATTATTGCTTTGATTAGAGGTTCTAATGATCCAAAAGATGCTAAACAGGGATTAATTACCAAATATCAATTCTCAGAAGTGCAAGCTAAAGCTATTTTAGATATGCGATTACAAAAATTAACTTCTTTAGAGGTAGATAAAGTTGTTGAAGAGTACAATGAACTACAATTATTAATCAAAAAATTAAATGAGATTTTAAATGACTATACTCTACAAAGTAACATTATTAAAAAAGAGTTAGGAGAAATACAAGAACGTTATGGAGATGAGCGTAAATCAGAAATTATTCCAATCAGTGGGGATTTAACTATTGAAGACATGATTGCAGATGAAGATATGGTTGTTACAATCACACATAATGGGTATGTTAAAAGAGTACCAACAGCATCCTGGAGATCACAAAAGCGTGGTGGGCGTGGCAAGAAAGGAGCTCATGCCAAAGATGATGATTTTGTTGAACATCTATTTATAGCATCTGCACACTGTACTATGTTATTTTTCTCTGATAGAGGAAAATGCTATTGGTTAAAGGTGCATCAAATTCCAATGGGTTCGAGAATTTCTCAAGGTCGAGCAATTATTAATTTGATTAATTGTGAACCAGGTGAAAAAATTCAAGCATTTGTATCGGTTAAAGAGTTTAATGATACAGACTATATTGTTATGGCTACTAAAAATGGAATGATTAAACGATCAGCCCTTAGTCTATATAGCAAACCTAGAAAGAATGGAATTTATGCCATTGAGGTGCGAGATAATGATGAATTAATTCAAGCACGTATTGCTAATGGTGAACAAGAAATTATTATGGCTACTTCAAATGGTAAAGCTATTCGTTTTCAAGAAGACAAAATACGTCCAACTGGTCGAAAAACAATGGGTGTTCGTGGAATTCGTATGAGTTTCAAGGATGATTATGTTATTGGGATGTTAGTTGTCAAGCGTGAAGGTACTATTTTTGTTGCAAGTGATAAGGGATATGGCAAACGTACAGATGTTGAAGCATATCGTACTCAAACGCGTGGGGGAAAAGGCTCTTATACAATTAAAACTTCTGATAAGGTTGGTAAACTTGTAGCTATTATGGAAGTAATCGATGATGATGATATAATGATTATTACTAATCAAGGAGTAATGATTAGACAAAGTGTTGCAGATATTAATACAATTGGTAGAAATACACAAGGTGTACGACTACTTAAATTAGATGATAAAGCAATGATTTCTTCTATTACTAAAGTGCTCAAAGAAGATGAGGATGATGAAGAAAGTGCTGACGAAAGTCAAACAAATAATGAAGTTTCAGCATCATCTGAGGAATAATTATTTCCAAAATTAATCAAGACGAATTAGCTATAATTCAAGAAAAGATTCAATTTTCTGCTAATGCAGCACATCGTGAATTTCCGTCAATTCAAATTGTTGGAGTAACTAAAACTTATCCTTTTGAGGCAATTCAATCTGCCTATGATAATAATATCTTTATTATTGGGGAAAATAAAGTTCAAGAAGCCTATGATAAATTATTAAATCGTCAGATGCCTGATAATATGGAAATCCATTTAATTGGTCATTTACAATCGAATAAAATTAATAAAGCTATTGAACTATTTGATGTTATTCAAACTATTGACTCATTGAAATTAGCTCATAAACTTAATGCTGCTTGTGAAAAAAACAATCTAATCCAACGTGTGTATATACAAGTCAATTCTGGGAATGATCCTTCAAAATTTGGTTTCGTAATTGAAGATGCATTAGAGGCTGCACAACAAATTAATAGATTGTCTAATTTATGTTTAGAAGGTGTCATGATGATTCCCCCGTTTATTGATATTGATGATTATTATCGTAGTATCTTTAAAAAGACCAAAGCGATACAAGTGGATATTTATAATAGTGGAATCACTAATTGTGTCAATGTATCAATGGGTATGTCTCGCGATTATCAATTAGCAGTTGAAGAAGGTGCGACACATATTCGTATTGGAACCGCATTATTTGGCAGTAGAAATTAATATGCTAAGTTCAGCGCAATCATTTCAACAATTATTAACATATGCTAAACCTTGGCGTTGTAAAATTTATTTAGCAACGCTATACTCAATATTGAATAAACTATTTGATATTGCACCTGAAATTTTAATTGGAGTCGCTGTTGATTTAGTAGTTAATAAACAAGATAGTTGGATTGCACAATTAGGCTTTAATACTATTGAATCTCAATTAATTTTTATTGCTATTACTACATTTTTTATATGGGTTTTTGAGTCTTTATTTCAATATTTATATTCGATTAAATGGCGTAATATTGCACAAGAAATTGAACATGCTATACGTTTGGATGGATATTCACATGTACAATCATTAGATGTTGATTGGCATGAAAATCAACGCACAGGAAATTTAACTGCAATTTTAAATGATGATGTTAATCAATTAGAACGCTTTTTAAATGATGGGGCTAATGAAATCATTCAAATTATTATTTCGAGCATTTCAATTGGTTTCATTTTTTTCTATGTTGCTCCAATTTTAGGTATTGTAGCTATTTTACCAATTCCCTTGATTTTATTAATTGCAATGTTTTTTCAAAAAAATCTTTCACCCCGATATAGAAATGTAAGAGATTCTGCAGGTCTTTTAAGTGCTACTATTTTTAATAATCTATTAGGAGTACAAACAATCAAAAGTTTTATTCAAGAATTACGTGAGTCCTTAAGAATAGAAAAGATTAGTAAAGAATATCAAGATCAGAATTTGAAAGCTATTGTAATGAGTTCAGCATTTGTTCCGGTAGTTAGAATGGGTGTATTAAGTGGTTTTTTAGGCACTATGGTTATTGGTAGTAAAATGGCATTAACTGGAGATTTAGATGTAGGTTCTTTTAGTGTATTAGTGTTTTTAACACAGAGATTTTTATGGCCCTTTACAGACATTGCAATCATTCTTGATAATTTTGAACGATCTATGGCATCTACAAAGCGTATTTTAGAATTATTAAAGATTAAACCAAAAATTACTAATCCAGATTCAGAATTAATAAATTATAATTATAAATCTGATATTCAATTTTCTAATATTGATTTTTATTATGAGCAAAATAATCCGGTTTTTTCTAAATTGAACTTTACTATTCCAGGCTCTAAATTTATTGGCATTGTTGGCCATACTGGTTCAGGAAAAACTACTTTAGCAAAATTACTACTTAGGTTTTATGACCCAATTAATGGAAGTATTAAAATTAACAATATTGATTTAAAACAACTATCGATTGAAAAATTGCGGAAGCATATTGGATTTGTAAGTCAAGATACATTTTTATTTGATGGTACAATTAAAGATAACATTGCTTATCATAATAGTTCTAAATCATTAGATGATATTATTTCAGCAGCTAAAAAAAGTCAATCTCATTCATTTATTAAAAATTTATCAAATGGATATGATACACTTATTGGTGAGCGAGGTCAAAAATTGTCTGGTGGACAAAAGCAGCGCTTAGCAATTGCAAGGGCAATATTAAAAAACCCTGATATATTAATTTTTGATGAGGCTACTTCTGCTGTAGATAACGAGACGGAACAATTAATTCAAATTGCTCTAAATGAAATAGCAAAAAATCGCACAACCATTGTTATTGCTCATAGATTATCAACAATACGCAATGCAGATAAGATTGTTGTCTTATCTGATTCACAAATTATTGAAGAAGGCAACCACGATGCCTTAATCAAAAATGAAGAAGGATATTATTCTTCATTATGGAGGATACAAACAGGACAAACAAAATGATAAATTGGTTGTATTTTATTATTGATTAATCAATTGGTTTTTTTTAAGTTGAGTTCTGACTATTTGAGAATATTAAGGTAATCTATTATGAGTATATATTTAATTTGGTTTTTAATTGGAGTTGGATTTCTTGTTTTTGAGATGATTTCTCCAGTATTTATTTTATTTTTTTTTGGCATCGGTGCTTGGATAACATCACTAGTGACAGCTTTTATACCAGAGTTAAATTTTAATCAACAAATTATTGTTTTTAGTGTCTCATCACTATTATTATTATTATTGCTTAGAAATTATCTTCAGAATATTTTTTATGGTAATCAAAACCTTGTAGAAGAACAATATAATAATATTGAAGAGGATGTTTCTGCAATTGTTACTAAAGACATTCCAAAAGGCGGCTTTGGTGAAATTAAATTTCGAGGTACTTTTTATAAAGCAAAAAATAAAGATTCAAATATAGAAGTTTCAAAAGGAACAAGTGTTCTAGTTTTGAAAAAAGGTAATGATCAAGGATCATTCTATATTATTAAAGAAATAGATTAGGAGCATATTATGGGAGATTTATCAGTTGCATTAATAGTGTTTATAGTATTTGCAATTATTATTTTAACTAAAACAGCACAAATAGTACCACAAAGAACTGAGGCTGTTATTGAAAGACTAGGAAAATACAGCAGAACTTTAAGTGCAGGCTTTCATATTTTAATTCCATTTTTAGATAGAATAGCTTACAAAAGACATTTAAAAGAAGAAGTGATTGAAGTTCCAAAACAAAATTGTATTACTAAGGATAATGTACAACTAACAATTGATGGAGTATTATATATACAAGTTATGGATAGTAAACTATCTTGTTATGGAATTGACAACTATTATTTTGCAGCACAAAACTTGGCACAGACCTCATTAAGATCTGCCATTGGTAAAATGGTTTTAGATAAAACATTTGAAGAAAGAGAGTCCTTGAATCAACAGGTTGTATCTGCAGTTGATGAAGCGGCACAAAATTGGGGCATTAAAGTATTACGTTATGAAGTGAAAGATATAGATGTAGCACCGGACATTATGAAAGCAATGGAAAAACAAATGACAGCTGAGCGAGATAAGCGTGCGGTGATTGCACAATCCGAAGGTGAGAGACAATCTGCGATTAATTCTGCTGAAGGTAAAAAACAAGCCGCTATTTTAACCTCTGAAGGAGAGCGACAACAAAACATTAATGATGCAGAAGGAGAATCTGAAGCTATACGATTAAAAGCAATCGCTAATTCCGAGGCAATTAAAAAGGTGGCAGAAGCATTAAATTTACCTGGAGGATCAGATGCGGCTAATTTAGAAGTTGCTAAAGCATATGTAGATGAATTTGGAAAACTAGCCAAAGAAAGCAATACAATGATTTTACCTGCAGATGCTGCTAATGTTGCATCTATGATTGCTACTGCCATGTCAACAATTGATAAAACCAAAAAATAATCTTTCTTATATTGTATGATGAATAAAAAACTATGGTTAATTCAAGCACCACAAATTGCAATTATTGGTTTTATATTTTTAAATATTTTAGCTATGTTAACATATCCTGGTGGGATATTACATGACACATCAACTATAGGATATTCCTTTTTTAATAATTTTCTTAGTGATTTAGGGCGCTTTATTAGTTGGGGTGGGTCTCATAATTTTTATTCTCAATTATTTTTCAATTCAGCAATGATCATGGCTGGATTTATTTTTTCAGTTTATTTTTTTAATCTTCGATATATATTCAATTTAGAATCTGGTTTATTGTTTTGGATATCAATAATTGGCACTACGGCAGGAGTCTTTGGAGGTATAAGCATGGCTGGTGTTGGTTTAACACCCTCTGATTTATATTTTTCCGCCCATCTTGATTTTGCACACTGGCTCTTTCGTTTTTTCTTTATTGCATCCCTATGTTATACAATTATTATTTTAAAAACCGATTTGATTGAAAATAAATATGTTTCTGGATTTTTTTTATTTGCCATTTTAATTCTATCCTATATCTTATTTTCCGAGTTTGGTCCAAATGCAAGAGAAAGCATTACTACATTACGGATGCAAGTGGTTGCACAAAAATCTATTCTATTATGTTTTATATTAGCTGTATATATACAAACTAAAGGTTTACAC
>CEOP01247889.1_pt1 | contig 9976 bp, 8 predicted proteins | sample 361301 | NCBI WGS metagenome assembly CEOP01 (sample SAMEA2619548, study PRJEB7988) | marine metagenome | biome: marine biome (ENVO:00000447); feature: deep chlorophyll maximum layer (ENVO:xxxxxxxx); material: "saline water (ENVO:00002010), including plankton (ENVO:xxxxxxxx)" | depth 55 m
GCCACCGCCAGAACGACCGCCGCCACCGCTAGAACGACCGCCACCACCAGAACGACCTCCACCTCTACTACGGCCACCGCCACCTGAACGGTTGGAGGATGAACGAGTAACTCTAGAAGTAGAGCTTGATCTAGTTCGATGGGAACGATGACTCCTATGACGATGGAATATTGGACCCATAAAGCCATGACGCCTACCGTAATTATTGTTGATAACCACCACATCATTATCTGGATAATAGCCTCGATGGTGATGAATTGCCCCAGATCTAGTGACATATGCTCCAGGCTCTACATTGTTGAATCTAACAAAAACGAATAGCCCTACCAAAAGTAACAATCCACAAGGAGCGCATACCATTAGAGCAGCAGTTGCACCCTTTTCTATCTGAGTAGAACGAACATCTGTTGGATCATCAGGATTAACATATACTGTAATTTTGGAACCAGGACCATTTGAATCTTTTACTGAATCCAAACATACACTCTCACCAAGAGTTCCAATTTGCATTCGAGTGAATGAACCGGAATATTCAGCGCCATTTTGGCCTACGTCATCGTAGGTAAATGAAGGCAAGTAATAACAAGTGTAGATATCGTAAAACCCTACAGAATCCATTTCCAGTGTTAGTTGTTCAATCCATTTTGTTGTAGAACCATGTTCAATTGTAAATACTTGAAAATCTGAAGGCGTGCTTTCATCTACTTCAATCAAAATTGAACCATTAATTGGATAATGTGCTTTAATTTCTTCAAAACATAAATTTTGAGAAGTATAACTGGGAGATTCAGCCCAACCAGAATAATTTGTACCATTTACTTCCCAAGTAAGATACACGTCAGCATAGCAAGTATACTCGTCATGATAAGTATACCAAACGTCACAATATTCGTCACCATAATCATCTGTGTAACAATCTTCATTGCGAGTCTCAATCTCTTCCCAATCTTCAAACCATCCAGTTCCGTTATCTACTCCATTACCTGAAATTGTTGCGTCTATTGGAATCATGCTCGTATCAGTGGATCCGACAATTGTTCCTTGGACAATTGGCCAATCTTCCTCACTAGATGCTTGCATTGCTAACAGACCTACTATGGAGACAACAACAATCGTAGAAATAATGACTGCTGCTAGCTCCCCAGATGACAACCACCAAAATCCCTTCCAACGTGAATTCGAATCGGAGTTCATTGTAGCATTAGTAGAGGTTTGAGAAGAAGCTGATGGGATTGCAGGAGTTTGGGAAGTACCAGCAATCTTGGCTTTCTCCGCCTCAATCTTCGCCATCTCTAGAGCATGTTTTGCTTGTTCTAATTCTGCTTCTTGCTTGACTTTTTCAGCCGCAGCATCTGCAAACGCTTCTGAAAGGTCACCATCACCAGAATGGTTGTCTGTCCACCATTGTTCCTTGTCGTTAGCCATGTTAACAAACTGCGGAAGAGGTAGGAACTATAGAAAACTGAGCCCAAGAATAAGGGTTTTTTTTATAATTGACCCCTAGGACCCCAAGAAGCGTCAAAAATCATAGCATCATTTTGAAACGATTTGAATTCTAAATGATTACCAGATGGATCTTTGATGAACATGGTAGCTTGGGCGCCGGGTTGATTTTCATATCTAACATAAGGTTCGATCACAAATTTCAGAGATAATTCTTCGAAACGTTCTCGCATTTGATGCCACTCATCCCATTCTAATACAATTCCGAAATGTAGAGTAGGAACTTGCTTACCATCAACTGGATTTGTCAATAAATCTGGCATACTGCTCACCAAATGTGCAACTATTTGATGCCCATGAAGATTCAATACACAAGATTCGGGTTTTTCTCTTCCGACTGTACATCCTAAAATTTCAGTGTAGAAGGTACGTGCTTTGTCTAAATCATCAACTGGGAATGCTAGATGAAAAGGGCGTAACATCGATTCACCCTTCAATCGATTCTCTAGCAAGTGCTACAGCTTCGTCAACAATCTCTCCCGAAACTCCGAGATGTGATGACGGTTCAAACATATTATTCATTTCATCTTCAGAAAATACTTCCATCAATTTTTCAGTTTTCAAACAAATTTGTTTTAGGTGTTCACCAGTTTCAACCGCACGGAAAGATGCAGTTCTGAGAATCTCATGTGCTTCATCTCTAGCAACTCCTTTACCCACAAGATCAATCATCACCTTTTCTGCCATTACTAAACCATTCTGTGATTCTATATTCGACATCATTCTTTCTGCATCTACCCATAAATTAGTTAGAACTTGAGAGGATTTCAGCATTATATCATGACACAATATGCTTGAATGAGAAAGAGTAAATCTCTCAGAAGAAGAATTAGCTAAATCTCTCTCGTGCCATAGAAGTGCATTCTCATATGTTGGAATAATGAATGAACGAACTATTCTAGATAAACCACTAGCATTTTCTGACTTTATTGGATTTTTCTTGTGAGCCATGGTCGAAGAACCAACCTGTTTCTTTACATCGAATCCCTCACCGGCTTCAGCAATCTCTGAACGTTGTAAATTCCTAATTTCTTGCAACACCTTCTCAACCGTAGTTGCTACATTTGCTAACCATGAGATATATTCTACATATCTATCTCTGCCAACTACTTGGGTAGTAGCAAGAGGAACTCCTAAACCAAGATGTGTAAGAATTAATTCTTGTAATTCTCTTGCATTTTCTCCTTGAGCAGCTCCAGTTCCAACCGCTCCAAGGAATTTTCCAACTACGATTCGAGGTGTTGCCTGATCTAAACGAATTAGATGGCGTCGCATCTCATCCAACCAAACTGCAACCTTAAGGCCAAATGTAATTGGAACCGCTGCTTGTCCATGAGTTCGCCCTAGCATCACAGTATCTCTTTCTCTCTCGGCCAAATTAGCAGTAACAGCAATTAAGTCACATAGAGCAGAACGAAGAAGAACAATCGAATCTCTTAGTTGGAGGGCCACAGCAGTATCGACAATGTCGTTAGAGGTGGCCCCCAAGTGGATGCACCAACCTGCTTCTCCAGCAGCTTCGGCCATTGCTTTTGTTAATGCCATAATGTCATGACGAGTCTCTGCTTCAATTGCATCAACCCTTTCTATTGTTACATCAGTTGAATTTGAAATAGAAGCCACTTTTTCATAGTCTTCTAAAGAAACTCTTCCCAACTGAAGATGAGCCCATACTAAAGCTCTCTCAACCTCTAGTTGTCTCTCATGTCTTCCAACGTTTGACCATATTCTCTTGAAAGACAGATCACCATATCGGTAGTCCAACGGGCTGACTTGCATAAGCAGAGACACTGGCCTGCTTGGCATCAAGATTCCGACTATTAGTTCATAAATTCTGAATAGCTTCAGAAATCATTTGTTCAAGAGTAATTGATGGACGGAATCCCAATCTGTGCTCGAGCTCTAAGACATCGACTACACCGTATACTTCCCGTGATTCATCCGTTCCAAAGACTGGTTCTGCTCCTGTTTCTCTAGCAAAAATTTGAGCAACATCATTGAGGTTTACTCCACGGCCTGTTCCAACAGCAATTGCTTCGCGCGTTGGAGGAGGGGATTGCATTACTGCGAGAATTGATTCAACTAAATCTCTAACATGCAAGAAATCTTTAGGGAATTTATTTTCTTGACTACCAGGTACAGAAACCCAACCAAAAATTGAATCTCTAGCAAAGGCATGCAATAATCCATGACCATCGCCACCTGATATCAAGGAACCCTGAACATTTGAGGCCCTAATTATTGAAACTGGGCGTTCTGAGGTCGCATGCTCTAATGCTGAGTCTTCAACCCATACTTGTCCCTCTGCTGCAAGATCTCGGGGAGCAAGTCGAGTACCACCTGAGTAAAATGGTTCATCGGGTGTTGCTTGCGGATGTACTCTCAATGAGCCAACTAAAATCAAATGTAAACCCTGATGCCGATTTGCAGCATTTAGAATTGGTTTAGCGGCTTCACGTAGTGCAAGAAGAGATGAGCGATCATCTCTATCAGAATCAGGTGCTGCAGAATTGAAATGTATTAATGTAGTACAAGGATGAAGGATAGCATCCAACATCATTTCTGACTCCACTTCTAATACCTTAGGAGGGATTTCAACAAGTGCATCCCCTAAAGCATCATAGAGGTAAGGGGCAACGAATTCATCAGGTGAACTGACGGCGACCTTCATCTCAATCATTCTACACATTATCTTAGAGGATATCATGGTGTCGGTCAAGTTAGTGAGAAATTGCTATCAAATAAGTCATTCAAGCGAACGGTTCATACCTCATCATACCAAAAAGGGAGTATGAGTAAGGATAGTTCAACGGTGATCCTTACCAGTAAGAGACCTGGTTTGTTCGGTTCCCCATTTACAGTTTTCAATAGAATTCGCGACCATAGAAGACTGGTTAAACATCTAATTTCTCGCGACATGAAAGTCACTTATCATGGAACATTAATTGGATGGGGGTGGACCATGGTTGAACCATTAGCACTCACTGCAGTGTATTGGTTAGTTTTCTCATTACTGAGAGGCCAAGACGATCCGATATTTGTTCTAGAAATTCTTCTAGGAGTTTTGATATACGGAATGTTTTCGCGTACATTATCGCGAACTACAACATCAGTAGTAGGTAATAGCGGACTCATAAAGCAAGTTGCAATCCCTAGAGAAGTATTTGTCTGGTCAATAGGAGGATTCCAATCACTACGTTTTCTATTATCTCTACTCATCTTACCTCCGTTGCTATTTTTATGGCAAATTCAACTTAGTTGGACTCTTCTCTTAATTCCACTATTAATTATTGGAGTCCAAGCCCTAGCCATAGGGTTAGGAATGCTTTTTGCAATTTTACATGTACATATTCGGGATGTAAGTCACGTAGTTTCCATTCTAACCACCGCAGGTTTCTTCTTGTCAGGAGTTTTCTTTGGGATGAAACATATTGACCAATCATATCATGATGTATTTGCCTTGAATCCTGTCGCTGTGTATATCGAATTAGGCAGGGCCCTTACTACTGGAAATTTTGATATCTTAGAAACATCATATGTTGTCCAAGCAATTGGGTTCTCATTTGTTTCATTATTGATTGGATGTATTGTTTTTGTTCGACATGAGGCTCAAGCAATAAAGTTACTATGAGGAATAAGAATGAACGCCATAGAACTTGATTCTGTAATTCTTGATTTCCCAATTAAAACTGGGGCTAGATATCTGAAAGAACAGGTCACTGGAAGATTCAAGACAGAAGGTAGAAGAACACACCTCAGAGCATTAGACAAAGTAAATATGCAAATCCAACAAGGAGAAATTCTAGGCATTATTGGTCCAAATGGAGCAGGAAAATCTACAATATTGAGAGTGATGGCAGGAGTATATTCTCCAGATGATGGAACTGTGAAAACTAGAGGTAAATGTGTGCTCTTAGCAGGAATAGGAACCGGATTTCAATCAAATCTTACAGGTCGAGAAAACATCAAACTGAATGGCAGCATTATGGGCTTATCTGATGATGAAATTGTTGATAGGATGGATAAAATCATTACATTCTCTGAAATTCCAGATTTTATCGATCAACCGATAAGGACCTATTCGATGGGTATGAAGGCACGTTTAGGTTTTGCAATTGCTGCTCACTTAGAACCTGAAATTCTTCTAATCGATGAAGTAATGGCTGTAGGAGATGCAGCCTTCCAAAAGAAATGCAAAGAAAGAATCAAAAAAATGGTAAGTGGAGACACAACTGTAGTTATAGTGAGCCATAATATGTCTACTGTCAAAAGTTTCTGTGATAGAGCAGTATGTATTCACGAAGGCATAATCCATACTTCTGGAGAGGGCGTAGACGATGCAATTCAAGCATATCAACGGATTCTTTCAGAGGAGGAATAATATGCCAAAAGTGGCAATGATAGTTAGTAATTCTTGTAACCCAGATCCTAGGGTGGAAAAGGAAGCTATTGCACTTTCGAAAGCAGGATATGACGTGACAATTCATGCATTCGATAGAGAAGAAAATTCTGAATTAATTTCAAACAAGAACGGCATAAACATCAAGAGATACAGAGTAGGAAAAACCCCAATCGGAGCCCCATCAATTTTCACAGGCATGAAGGTCTTGAATGGTCTACGAAAATTCAGAAACGCCGTAAAAAAAGAGCTTCTAATTTCGGCTCCAGATTTTGTTCACTGCCATGATGCTGATACATTGTCAGTAGGGTTAACATTGAGATATAAGACGAAAACAACCCTAGTTTTCGATATGCATGATTTGGCGCATACATGGGCTAGAATGGCTAGTCCATATTCGATAATTCGTAGAGTTGTAGCTTTTGTTATAGAAAGGAGACTCATCAGGAGATTCAAGTATTGTGACTTGATTATCACTAGTTCCGGAGCGGTTTCAAAAACATCTCATCCCGGATTTAGAGAATGGATCAGAAAACGAGTGAAAAATCCATATGTAGTTGTTGTGGAAAATCGTCCAGAAAGAATGGATGCGATTCAACCGCTTCCTCAACATTTTACAATAGGTTATGCAGGAAAAATTCGAGAAAAAACTATGTTCGAAACATTAATTCAGGCAGCAGAAAATATGTCTAAAGACATACCTGTTAAACTGATTGTTGCGGGATATGGAACTGCAAATGATGAAATTGAAAAAATGTTAGAACGCACTTCAATCGAAGTAGAAAAAACTGGTAAATTTCAAACAAATGAACTATCTGAAATCATTAACCGCATGAGTGTAATGTATGCAGTTTATCCAACTACTCGAGGGAACATTTTAGATGGTGCTTTACCGACAAAAATGTTTGATGCAGCAATACATGGAAGGCCGTCAATTGTTAATTCAGATTGTCTAATGGGAGACATAGCAAAATCAGAGAAAATTGGTATCACTGTTGATTCAGGGGATATTAGTGAATTAACATCGGCTCTAATAGAAATTGAAAGAAAAAACAAAATTATCAAATTAGATCGTGACTGGACTGGAGAAGCTAAACGATTAGTGTCTGCATACTCCAGTATTGGGAACGGTTCTTGAACCTAGAATGGTGGCAAAGAAATATGGTTACAAGCGAACGAGTTGAGAGTAGAGACCTCACAATTGGCATTGTAGGCTTAGGATATGTGGGATTACCTACTGCATTAGGTTTTCACGATGCAGGATTCAAAGTAGTAGGGCTAGATGTATCTGAACATGTAATCAATTCATTACTACGTGGAAAAAACCCAGGTGATGACCCCGCATTTGATGATGCTATTCCAATAGATAATAGATGGATAGTTACCACAGATCCATTGCAATCTATCCCTCTTTGTGACGTAGTGATTGTTACGGTACCTACACCTGTAATGGATGACCATCGTCCTGATTTACGTTTTGTTCAATCAGCAGGAGAAACAATATTTGAGAATGTGAATCGTTCGAAAAGACCGGTTGTAGTCTTAGAATCTACAGTTTATCCTGGAGTTACTCGGGAAGTTTGGGGCCCAATTCTAGAAAGAAAGGGACTAATTGAAGGTCAAGATATTGACCTCGCATATTGCCCTGAAAGGTTTGTACCAGGGGATTCAGAACATGGTGTTAGACAGGTGCCTAGAGTAGTAGGAGCCAATAATTCAGAAGTATGTTCTGCCCTTGCAGACTTATACAACACCTTGACAAAAGGTGGAGTTCACCCAGTCTCTTCTATAGAAGTTGCAGAAGCCGCAAAGGTTGTTGAAAATGTACAAAGAGACCTCAACATTGCGTTAGTAAATGAATTGGCGTTAATTTTCCCGGAAATAGGATTAGATGTCGAAGAAGTATTATCTGCAGCTGCTACAAAATGGAATTTTCACAGATATACTCCCGGTATAGGGGTAGGTGGCCATTGTATTCCAGTTGACCCGTACTATTTGATTCAAAAGGCGAGGGCTGCAGGTGCACCTGTAGACCTGATTACTTCGGCAAGATCAGTAAATGCAGATATGCCAAGTCAAGTAGCAACTAGAGTACTAAATCATGCTGCTAAACTGGGAAAAACCCCTAAAGATTTGAAAATTCTTCTTCTAGGATGGTCATACAAACCAGGTATTTCAGATGTTAGAGAAACACCATCCGAACCTTTAGCAAACTCACTTATCGAAGCAGGAAGTAAAGTATTTGTCTGGGACCCATTCATAAAAAAGGAAGATTTTACTGAATTTTCAGGGATTTGGGTGAATTCACCATTTGAACCAAAAGCAGATGTTGTCATCCTTTGTACTGCTCATGAAGAAGTTCTAGAAATTGATTGGAAAGAACTCCTAAGAGTATCGAAATTAGGATTATTCTATGATGGAAGAAGAGTAACGGATCTAGAATATTTATCCTCAATAGGTTGGAATGCAACTGGAGTCGGATACCCCTAAATCAAGGGGCATCAGGGAATAAGTCCCAAGTATAGAAGGAAGAATCATCAGGTATAGATTCTGTAAATTCTTCAATTTGCGATTGGATTTCAGATCTTATCCAACTAGGTAGAAGCGAAAAAGCAGGAGGATAATGTTTGGTCCACCAACTAAAATCTACTTCTTTAAGATGTAATAAATCAGGAACTTGATCCCAATGATCTTGCTCGTTAACCCACCAAATAGCATGGGTAGAGGTCCTAACAGGACGTTGATTTAGAAATGTCTGTATTTCTCTAGATTGTATATCATAAGGGTGGCCCAACATCCCATTTTTGTGAAAACATTTCCAACATCTCCCACAACCTGGATGCTTTGCTCTCAAACAGGAACTAACAACACCCCCCAATCCTGATTTTTGGACAATATGTACTGCTGTTGCTTCGGAGACTCCTGCAATTGGTAGAATAAGATCTAAACCAATACTCGATAATAAAGGAGCCCATTTCTTCCACCATCCAGTTTCAGAAAAATCTCTCTTCCTATGACCATGCCAAAGATATGTATTATCTATCGGCATTCCAAGCGCAATACCTCGTAAATCAAAATGGTCTGCGAGTAAGATTAAGTGTACTGCTGCTGCTAAATCTGTAGAAAATCCATTTGGTTTGTCCCAATTTTTCCGAATCTTCTCGTGATTAGATGGAATACTGTGTACGACTCTACCCGTTGTTTTCTTAATGTGTTTAAACAATCTATCTGCTCCATTATGCTTTAACAAAGACTTGAATGAACGACGATGATGAATGAGTACTGTATCTTGAGGCATCAGAATGTAACATGCTGTAGAATCAATACCCCCGGAAAATGAAAGCCCAGGGTATTTACCATGGACTCGGCTTGGTTCCCAATTATCTAAAATCCCATCAACCCATGGAGAAAGTAGAGTAAAAGTCGCCACCTTGTATAGATCTTGATGTGTTTTTTGGGCATCAAAATCCTTAGGCATTTTCCACCAAAATTCTCCGGCTTCGCAGTAGAAAGTAACTATTCTTCCAGACGAAGTCCATCTCCAAGTTCCGTCTTCTGCCGAAAGAAGAACAGACTTAGGTTTCGCGACCATATTCTACCGAAGCCCTAAGACCATATGATACCACGGGAAAACAATACAAGTATCATTACGGTTCAGGTGAAGAGAAAATGCCACGTCAAAGTATGACTTTAGAGCAAGTCGAACGTTCGATTCATAGAATTAGAAGTCTGTTTCCGCCGGGTTCTAGGATTGTAGAATTTGGAATCAGTCCCCTTACTAGAAAATTATCCAAATATTACGAACTTACTATTATTGAGAGAGGTAAGGTTGCCAGAAGATGGGACATAGATTCTGACAAAATCATCAGCACGCCAGTAAAAGAGACAGAAGACGGAGCATGGTTCTGGTTTCCAGATCAATCTAGATTACCTAAAAAAACGGAATTAATTATACTTCATGACGTTGAAGGAGATATTAGTCCAGTAACATTCTTGGACCATGATTTTCTAATCAATATGTCTACAGATATTATATTCTTTAGTAACAGAGATGAAGATTCACGAAAGTTAATT
>CEOP01248771.1_pt1 | contig 9973 bp, 10 predicted proteins | sample 361301 | NCBI WGS metagenome assembly CEOP01 (sample SAMEA2619548, study PRJEB7988) | marine metagenome | biome: marine biome (ENVO:00000447); feature: deep chlorophyll maximum layer (ENVO:xxxxxxxx); material: "saline water (ENVO:00002010), including plankton (ENVO:xxxxxxxx)" | depth 55 m
CAAACGAATGACTAATTGGCATCATGTGCATTTCTACGTCTGTGGATTTTAAGTTAGTAAATTTATTTATATTTTTTGCAGTCTTGTACACTGTATTGTGTGACAAAAGTACTCCTTTAGGATTGCCAGTAGTACCAGTGGTGAAGATAATCTCAGACATTTCATTATCTTCAGTTTGATCTGAATTGTCAATCATTATATATTCACGATCCTTTAATTCGTCATAAAGTGTGCTAGAAAAATAAAAACTATTGTTAGTCAAAGATAAGAATTGTTCAGGAAATTTTGACATTGGATCAATGAAAGCAGCAATTTTTCCTAATTTTGCACATGCAAAATATGCAGCTAAAGTAAATTCATTTTTTTCAGCATTTATAAAAATATATCTTTCAGTACGTTCATTGAGAAAATTACAAATTTTTGATACCAAAATTAAAAATTTGCCATATGTAATACGCTTTTCTGCTGAAATTAAAAAGGTTTTATCAGAATTGTGTTCTATTAAGCTTTGAAGTAGTGGAATTTTCATAATAAAAAATCGATAATAATTAATTATAATGAGCACTCAACTTCTTTGGAGTCTAATATGTTTTTTAGATCTTGTACAGATTCAATAGACATTGTTTCTTCCATATCAAACGAAATACTAAGTTTTTCTTCTAACCCAGTTAATAGGTTTAAGTGTCCTAAAGAATCCCATTCAGGAAAATCTCCTGGCGCAGTATTTGGATTAATTACCGACTTTTCAACAGAAAATGTTTCACTTATATAGTCAATTAAATTCATTATTTTTTTAGGCAATTATACAAACAATATAAATAATGTTTGATATAAATGTTACATTAACTTAGGAAGAAAAGTATTAAAATTTATAGTATATTCTAAAATAACTTACGTTATAAAAAATGAAAATTAATCAATCAAAAATTGGGCCAGATTCTCCTTGCTATATCATTGCTGAACTTTCTGCAAATCATAATGGAAACCTTCAAAATGCTTTAGATACGATAAGAGCTGCAAAAGAAATTGGAGCAAATGCTGTTAAGATTCAAACCTATACCGCAGACACAATTACCTTAAATGTAAAAAATAAAGATTTTTTAATAGATGGTGGAACTCTTTGGGATGGTAGAAATTTATATGAATTATATGAAGAAGCTCATACACCCTGGGATTGGCATAAAAAACTTTTTGATTATGCACGTGATATTGGAATTGATATTTTTTCATCTCCTTTCGATAAAAGTGCCGTAGACTTTTTAGAACAATTTGATCCTCCAGCATATAAAATCGCATCTTTTGAAATCACTGATTACAATCTTGTAAGATATACAGCCAGTAAACTTAAACCAATAATCATATCAACTGGTATTGGCACATTTGATGAAATAAAGGAGGTAGTAAATATATGCAGAGAGGTAGGCAACAATGATATTATTTTATTAAAGTGTACTAGTGCATATCCAGCTCCACTCGAAGATGCCAATCTTTTAACAATAAAAGATTTAAAAGAAAATTTTAATGTTATCGCCGGTTTTTCTGATCACACTCTTGGAGTAACTGCACCAATAGCAGCAGTAAGTCTAGGCGCAAAAGTAATAGAAAAACATCTTATTTTAGATAAATCTATTGGTGGTGCAGACTCAGAGTTTTCTTTAGAAAAGAAAGACTTTGCTGAAATGATAAAAAAAGTCAGGGATGCTGAAAAAATGCTTGGAAAAGTTGACTATGAAATGACAAAAAATAAAAAAAATAGTAGAAGGTTTTCAAGAAGTTTATACATATCTAAAAATATTAAAGCAGGAGAAGTTATAACAGAGGACAATGTAAGATCTGTAAGACCTGGACTTGGATTACACCCTAAGCACTTTAAGAAAGTTCTAGGGAAAAAAATTAAAAAGAATATGAAAATTGGTGATCGCCTCAATTTTGATGTTATCGATCTAGATTCGTGAAAATTCTCTTTATAGAAAATATGTATAAAACTTATACATGGGAGAAAATTGCAGAAGGCTTAATTATAGATGGTCATGAAATAAGTTTTCTTGTACAAAATAAAATTTTTACTCCTAAAAACTTTGATTACCAAATGATACAATACCCGTCAAAAAATGATTTGAAAAAATCTTCAAAAAATCTTCAAAAAATTATTAGAGCTGATAGAAACATCAATTATTTTGGAGGTAACAATGATCATTACGATTATTATTATGCACAAATAGAAAAATATATTACCAGATATCAACCTTCTGTTGTTTTTGGAGAGTCAACACTATTCCACGAGCTTATGGCAATCGAAATATGCAGAAAAAATAGAATTCTATATTTACACCCCTCTGAAATAGGATATCCTAAAGATAGGATTGCTTTTTATAATTTTGATACAAAAGAACCTTATCATTTCAAAAAAAATAAAAAAAATTATGATAAGGATGCTATTAATTTTATTAACGAGATTAAAAAAAGATCTATTGAGCCAAGATATATGGGAAATAAAAAAATATCTCTCTTTGCAAAATTTAAGGATAGAGTTGTGAGATTTATAGGAAGACTGGGTGGCGAAGTTTACAACACTCCATCATTGATTAAAAAAATAGAATTAAATAAAAGATTAAAAAAATTAATAATCCTCTGGAATGAACAATCAAAAAAAATATCGGATATTACTTCATTGAATAAAAAAATTATTATGTTTCCTATGCATTTACAGCCTGAAGCTAATATTGATGTTTGGGGGCAAGAGTATCAGAATCAAACAAAATTAATTGAAAAAATTGTTACAAATCTTCCCAACAATTGGCTATTAGCTGTAAAATTAAATCCAAAAACTAAATATGAGCTAACCTCTGACCTTGTAAAACTATGTTCAGAAAATAAAAAAATAATCTGCATTAACTCTCAAGAAAAAATTAAGGGTATTTTTGATATATCTGATATTATAATTACCGTAACAGGAACAATATTAATTGAATGTATTTTTTCAAATAAACCCGTGCTATCACTAAATAAAACTGATTTCCTAAAAGTTAAAGGAAATCAATTTTTGGATAAAATTGAAAATATAAAAATCTATCTTGATAACTATGAAAATAATGTACATGCCTCATTTGATGATAAATTATACTTTTATAATAAAATGATTAATCAAACCTATGATGGCAATATGGTGTGTGGCCCATTTGAAACTCTTGATAAAACAAATATTATACGATTACAAAAAGCTTTTAAAGAGGTATTAAAATCAATTTAAATTGGAAAAATTTAGGTTTCAGTAGCTTTATATTCTTTATTTCAAAAGCATGTATTTTAATTGCACCAATTTTTGCTGCCTCAGTTATTTCAATAGAAAGTTATGGTTTAATTGAGTGGGCTTTATCATTATCAATGATTTTTTCATCTATTTTTTCATTTGGGTCAGGAAATACAATTGCATTTGAAAATTTAAAAAGTAATGGGAAAAATTTGGTTTACTTTGGCCAAAAATATTCAATGTTTTTGTGTGTTATATTTTTGATCTTAACATTAATACTGACAAAAAACATTCCATATGTAGGTTTGATATCAGGTATTTCTTCCATATTTGTTGTTCAATATGCATTAAGTGCTCGCTTAAAATCTGATGGTAAGGGTGCATTGGCTGGTTTGGTCGATAGCTCCTTTTATATTCTTTTAATGATATTAACATTAATTATTTCTGTAGTTGAAAGCGAAAATATAATATCTGGATATGTATTTTCAATTATAGGATTTCTACTGCTGTTGCTTGTTTATTTTAAAACAGATTTTAAAATAGGTTTTAATAATCAAGATATAAAAATATATTTTTCTAAAGGTTTAAAAATAGTAATGGCTACTACTTTTTCATTAATATTCTTCAATCTTCCTAAAATTTTTCTCGGTAATGAGTCGCTAAGATTAGTTGCAGAATTTTCACTATATTTTCGATGGTCATCAATAGCTATTATTGTTTATAGATTTTTTTCTCTTGTATACTTTAAAGACTTATATACTATGGATATAAAAAAGTTTGATAAATCAATTTTTTTCATAAGCATTATTACATTTATATTTGGATTTTCTATATTATTTTGTTTAGCATATATAAATAATTTTAGAATCGATATTGCTGGTATTCCTCAAACTAATTTTTTGATTCAATTCTTTTTGATAAACATAATAAGTCTTTGGTGTATTTCAGGTTCTTTAGAAGGGTTAATTTATAGAGAAAATAAACCATTAAATCATTTTTATGCAACAGCAATCGGGGTTTTCTTTTTCATTGCAAGCTTAATATTTTTCCAAAATTATGAAAATAATCTAATATTAAATTTAATACAATCATGGTTACTTGGTTTTATAGCAATTATATTTTTTCAAATATATTTCTTAAAAAATGAAGATGGCATTGGAAAAAATTTAAAATATATAAAGATTTTTGTTTGGGCTATACTTTTGATAAATATTATAATTCTAATTAGCTATTGATCAATATATGACATCAAAAAATATAAACATTACAATATTTTCTCCTTTAAAAGTTTATCTTCTTGGTATATTAGTTTATTTAATCTTTTTTATTTTATCACCTTCAAGCCCTAATTACTGGGGTAATATTAATGGATGGGCTTTTTTATTAATAAACTTAATTACAATTTATATTGGTATTATTATTGGTTCTTCAAATGCAAGCTTGAAAAATCAAATAATAAGTATTAATCCTAATCCATCGGACTTAAAAAGAAATATATATTTAATGTTATCAATGAGCCTGATAGGTTTTTTTGCAACTGTTCTTGATAGTTTATATATCTCTGGAATTTCATTAAATAGTAATGAAATTTTAACAAATAGACTGCTTGCGGAAGAAAATGAAGTTAGCGCTTTATCTATTTTAGCAGCTATTTTCACTCCATTAACTTTTGTAACATTTTTTTATTCTTTAATTAATAGGAGAATATATAATAATTCAAATATTATATTTTTATTAAGCATCCTGATGATTTTTTTTATTTTAAATCTGTCAATATTTCTAGGATCAAGGTCAATTATATTTGTTTACCTTATGCTATTCTCAATTAGTATTTTAACTTTTCTTAAAAATAACTTTAGCTATAAAATAATTTTTTCTGTATTAATAACTATTATTTCTTTAACCATGATTTTAAATGGAGCTTTTAATGAAATAAGGTCAGAGGCTTTAAACATGGATGCATTTTCCATCATTGAAATTACTGCTACTTCATATTTTTTTGATATTGATCGAAATCTTATTAATACAATTTATAGCTATAGATATGAAAATAATTTACTCTATTATTTCTTTATTGGGTTTTTAAACTTTACCCAATATTATACTCATGGTTTGTTTGAGCTTCTATATCTAATAGAAAATTTTCAAGAACAATCTGCATCTGGATTAATTAATTTTGGAATTATTATTAAATTTTTCAATGCGATTGGTTTAGATATAAATACTAGTTTTGAAATGGTTAGAGTGGGAACATTCTCTACACTTTTCGGACCAAATTATTATGATTTTGGTTTTTTAGGTGGGACTATTTATGTTTTTATACTTTCTTTAGTCTATGGAAAAATCTATAAAAATATAAATCAATATCGTTCGATTTCACTTATACCTTTATATATGTTTTTCTCTATTATCTTTTTCTTCCCATTAGTTATAAGTTTTTTTGTTAGCGCGCAAGGGTTGTATTTTATTTCATCATTCATTATGGCACATTTAATTTTTAATTTGAAAGTAAAATTATCTTGAAAGTTCTACAATTAGGAAAATTCTATCCTCCTCATGTCGGTGGCATTGAATCTGTTATGCTTGATATCGTTGAAGGTTTAAATGAAAGCAATATTACTTGTGATATTTTATGTTCAAATAAAAAATTTAAATATGTGGAGGAGATAAATAATAAGAACAAAATTTATAGGACCAAAACATATGGAATATTGTTTTCTACATCAATCACTCCTCAAATGATAAAAAAATTAAAAGAAATTTTAAATCAATATGATATTGTGCATATTCATCTTCCTGACCCGATGGCCAATCTTGCATTATTACTAGCAAATCCTAAAAAACAGAAGATTATTGTACACTGGCATAGTAATATCGTAAAGCAAAAAATTTTACTACAATTTTATAAGCCACTTCAAACCTGGTTACTCAAAAAAGCTGATATAATTATTTGTACCTCAGAAAAATATGCTAAAGAATCTCCATTTTTACAGAAGTATCGTAATAAATGTGAAATTGTTCCTTTATGTGTTAATGTTAGCAAATTTGTAATCAATGATAAAAAAATTGCACAACTACAAAATGAATACAAAAACAAAAAAATTATTTTTTCTCTTGGAAGAATGGTTTCTTATAAAGGTTTTGAATATTTAGCTAAAGCTGCAAAATATTTGGATGAATCATACCAAATAATTATTGGTGGAAATGGACCTCTAAAAAAAGGCTTGGAAGATTATATTAAAAATAATAATCTAAATGAACAAGTTAAGCTTGTAGGAAGAATTTCAGATAACGATCTTGCCTCCTATTATCAGTTAGCTGATATATTCTGTCTACCATCAATTAGTGAAGCAGAAGCCTTTGGTATAGTTCAAATAGAGGCTATGCAATTTAAAGTTCCGGTTGTTACATCAAAAATCAGGGGATCGGGTATAGACTGGGTAAACAAAAATAATTACAGTGGAATAAATGTTGACAAAAAAAATCCTAAATCAATTGCTGAAGCCATTAAAAAAATCTGCTTAAGCAAAGAAATATATGATGGATTTTCTGAAAGAGCATATTTAAGATATTTAGAAAGATTTACAAAAGATAAAATGAACAATTCGATACAAACTATTTATAAAAAGGTGTTATTAAAGTGAAAATTGGGATTATTGGTAAAGGTTTTGTGGGATCTGCTGTAGAGCATGGATAAATTAATTGATATTAGAGGTAAAATTGCTTTTGAAGAACTAGTTAATTTATTTAATCATGAAAATTGTAAGGGGTATATTGGACTAGATAATGGCTTGATGCATCTAGGGTTATTGTATTATCTAAAATGTAAAATATTATTTAGAGGTAAAATATTTAAAAGTCAAACTAATCATCATTACAAATCTATAAACATTGCTGTCAACAAAGAGGCAAAAAATAATATTGAGTATATCGATGTTAAATAGGGTATATTTTTGCATATGATCTATGTAGTTGGAGATGTGATGTTAGACAAATATGTCAATGGGACAACAAGCAGAATGTCTCCTGAAGCTCCTGTACCCATACTTTTAAAAAATGATCAAAAAAACATTCTTGGTGGTGCAGCAAATGTTAGTTTGAATATTGGCCATCTAACTAATGAAGTTAAATTATTTGGCATTGTAGGAAATGATGATAATGGAAAAATTTTAAAAGATGTTTTAAATGAGAAAAAAATTGATTTTGAATTTATTGTCAGTAAAAATAGACCAACAATTACAAAAACTAGATTTTTATCTAGTTCTAAACAAATATTAAGAGTTGATAAGGAAATCAATTTTGACTTTAGTGAATCCAAAGAATTATTTGAACTTGTATTACAACATTCAAAAAAAGATAGTCCCAATATTTTTCTAATATCGGACTATGACAAACATAGCATACATAAAGATATTCCTTTAAAAAAATATATAGATTTAAAAAAATTAATTATTGATTCTAAAAAAACAGATTTATCTATTTTTAAGGGTTCACTTCTTTATAAATCTAATTTTTCTGAACTCTGTAATATAGCTAATGCAGTATTAGATATTTCCAAAATTGATTTAACAGCATATAAAGTTTTAGAAAAAAATAATTTTAAGTATTTAATTACTACTTTAGCATCAGAGGGGTGTTTTTTCACAGGAAGAGATGGGATAAAACAATTAATTCCGACTGAAAAAGTTGAAGTGGCAGATGTTACAGGAGCTGGAGATAGTTTTATTGCGACCTTAGCTTACTTATTAGAGAAAAACTGTAAAATTAGAGAAGCAATTACAATTGCGCTCAAATATGCTACTGAATCAGTTAAACATACTGGTAATTATTTTGAAGATATCATGGAGATTAAAAAATGAATAAATTAACAAATCAAATAAATGACCATATTGAAACAATTAGTTCTTTGCAAAAGTTTGAAAATGAATTAGATAAATTAATTTCTAAAGTAAAGAAAACTATTTTAAATAATAACAAAGTTATTTTTTGTGGGAATGGAGGATCTGCAGCTGATTCAGAACATTTATCTGCTGAACTGATTGGAAGATTTAAAAGCAATAGACGCCCTTACCCTGCTTTGTCGTTGAATTCTAATATTGCTAATATTACATGTATTTCTAATGACTTTGGTTATGAGAATGTTTTTTCTAGACAATTAGAGGGAATTGGTTCCAAAAATGATATTCTTTTGACGTACACTACTTCAGGTAATTCTCAAAATATCATAAATGTGTTGGAGCAAGCAAAAAAAATGCAACTAACAACTGTTACTTTTCTAGGAAAAGACGGGGGTAAATGTAAAGGTTTAGCAGATTTTGAATTTTTGATTAATTCTTCAGAGACTGCTAGAATTCAAGAATGTCATATGTTTATGGGACATTTCATTTGTAGCCAATTAGAAGATATCTAAATGAATATTGGAATTATTGGAAAAGGTTTCGTTGGGTCTGCAGTAGAGCATGGGTTTTCATCTGATCCATTCTATCAAGCTACTATTAAAATATATGATAAAGATCCATCCTTGAGTACTCATAGTATTGAAGAAACGGTTAATGATTCAGATATTATCTTCGTCTCAGTTCCAACTCCGTCAAATTTTGACGGAACAATTAATTTAGAAATTGTAAATGAAATATTGAATGATATTAACCACTGTCGAAAAAATAATAGCATTATTTTACTAAGATCAACATTAATACCAGGTTCTTGTGAAGATTTTACCAAAAAATTCCCGAAGCTAAGGATAGTATTCAATCCGGAGTTTTTAACAGAGCGAAATGCAAACCATGATTTCATGAATCAATCTCGTATTGTTTTGGGTGGAGAAAAAAAGTTTACAAATAAAGTGGCTGAATTATATAATTGGAGATTTGGAAATAAGGTACCTATCATTGAAACTAATTTTCAAACTGCGGAGCTCATTAAATATATGAATAATTCTTTTCTTGCTACTAAAGTATCATTTATGAATGAAATGAAATTAATTGCATCGAAGATAAATGTTGATTGGGACAAAGCAGTAGAAGGTTTTTCTCTTGATAGGCGAATTGGAAATTCACACCTAAATGTACCTGGATTTGATGGAAAACCAGGATTTTCGGGTAGTTGCTTACCCAAAGATATTCAAGCTATAATACATTTTGCTGAAACGATTGGTATTGACCCTAAAGTATTAAAAGGAGCTTGGGCAAGAAATTTAGAAGTTCGTCCTGAAAAAGATTGGGAGGATTTAAAAGGTAGATCTATAATCAAAGAAGATTCTTAGACAGAGAGCCATCTATCATTTTGTAAAGTCCACTGAATAACCTTTTCCAATCTCTCATATGCTGACTGTGGAGTCCATCCCATTTTTTTCATTTTAGATCCATCTAAAGCATATCTTAAATCGTGACCAGGTCTTTGTGAATGAAAATCTACCATCTCAAAATTTAATTCTCTTTTTTGTGATTTGGCAATAAACTGCGCTAACTGCAAATTATCTATCTCATCTTTTCCTACAATATTAAACTTTTGACACTTAGCACCTGTATCATCAGGTTGTATAGAAGAAATATCATAATTATATAAAAACAATAATGCGTCTGCCACATCTTCAGCGTGAATATAGTGACGCGATCCTGCAACTGTCTTTTCTGCATTTGCATGTACTGTAACTACTTCACCATCTCTTGCTTTTTTAATAACCATAGGAATATACTTTTCTGGATTCTGTCTTTCTCCAAA
>CEOP01036421.1_pt1 | contig 9972 bp, 6 predicted proteins | sample 361301 | NCBI WGS metagenome assembly CEOP01 (sample SAMEA2619548, study PRJEB7988) | marine metagenome | biome: marine biome (ENVO:00000447); feature: deep chlorophyll maximum layer (ENVO:xxxxxxxx); material: "saline water (ENVO:00002010), including plankton (ENVO:xxxxxxxx)" | depth 55 m
GTTTCAGAGCGCGTGCAAGATGGAGATTTGACTGCACGGTCATCATTACAAACTGGTGACGAGTTTGAAGAACTTTCAAATGCATTTAATGAAATGCTCGATCGAATGGAGAAAGATCAGCAGCGTCTTCAAAAAATGAACGTTTCGCTCGACCTTAAAGTAGAGGAACTCGCCGAAGTAAATGTTGGATTATTCGAATCGGGAAGATTGAAGAATGCATTCATTGCAAATGTCAGTCACGAGCTTCGCACTCCACTCAATTCTATCATTGGTTTTGCGGAACTCCTTGAAGGCATGTCGATTGAATCGGAAAAGGAAAAGGAAAAACGCATCAGGTACCTTCGGAACATATTGACTAGTGGACGTTCATTGCTAGATATGATTAACGAATTGCTTGATATGGCAAAAATTGAATCAGGAAGAATGGAAGTGAATCCTGAGCCAACAAGCTTAACGGATTTACTTGAGGGACTCGTCGGTATTATGCGTCCACAATCAAAGGTGAAAAGCCTTGTGCTTGATCTTAAACTTGAATCTGGATTGCCATCAGTACAAACAGACCCAGGAAAGCTTCAGCAAATTTTATACAATTTCCTTTCGAATGCTATTAAATTTTCACCTTCGGACTCGTTGGTTACTATTACAGCAAACAGACTTCAAGAATACGGCGAGCCACCATTAATTCGGATAATGGTGAAAGATGCTGGGCCGGGCATTCCTGAGGATATGTTGGAAATGGTGTTCGAGAAATTTAGACAAGTCGACGCAACGCATACAAAAGAACATTCTGGGACTGGTCTTGGGCTTGCGATATGCCGCGAACTTTCAGAATTACTTCACGCCAAATTAGGGGTCCTATCCACTGTTGGGCAAGGATCTTCTTTTTACGTAGATGTCCCAGAAGTATTTGCTTCAGAAACCCAGGAACCATTGATGCCAACATGAATATTTCACTCGAAACATTTTTACTTGGAATGAAAAGTTTGCGATTGCATGCTCTTCGTTCTGTTCTGACTAGCTTAGGAATCATTCTAGGTGTGGCATCGGTCATCGTTATGGTTTCAATTGGCGAAGGCAATAAGCAAAGTGCCTTGCGCGCAATTCAGTCGCTCGGTGCAACGAACATTATTGTTCGTTCTCAGCGGCCACCGGAGTCTCAATCTGTCGGTTCGCAAAGACGGTCGTTTGTGGCAAAATTTGGCATGACAGCAGAAGATTTGAAACGGCTTGATACATTTATCCCTGCAGATACGATTATCCCATTGAAGTCGGTTGGTTCAGAAATTTCCCGTGGTGCTTCAAGGACCACAAGCCAAACATTCGGCACAACACCCGCACTAAAAAATGCAGCAAATCTTCGCGTGAAGGCGGGTGGCCGGTATTTGCTTGAAGAAGATTTGACGCGAAGGGCACCAGTAGCGGTCATTGGTTCAGAAATTGAAAAATTATTTTTCCCGCTTTCTGATCCAGTTGGACAAATTTTGAGAATCGACACTAGGGTATTCACTATTATTGGTGTTCTTGAACCGGTTGGCTTAGCAGGCGGTGCAGGTTCTGCACTTGTTGGGCGAGATTTAAACAAGGATGTGCATGTTCCACTAACTACGGCGAAGCTTGAATTTGGGGATATTGTTGTTCGTCGGCAGTCGGGTTCTTTTAGTGGCGAAGAAGTTGAAATTTCCGAAATCTATTTAACGGCACCCTCAACGGACGCTGTTGTTCCAATGGCAGACCATATTCGAAACGTGATGAAAGTGGGTCATCCAAAGTTGCAAGATGTCGAAATCATTGTGCCGTGGGAACTTTTAGAAAATGTTCGGCGAACTACTGCAACGATGAATATCTTATTGACTGCAATTGCAGCAATTAGTCTGCTCGTTGGCGGAATAGGCATCATGAACATTATGCTTGCAACGGTTGTTGAACGCACGCGTGAGATTGGCATACGAAGAGCAGTGGGCGCATCGAGAAGTGATATTGCAATTCAGTTTTTGATTGAAACTGGCAGCATGAGTTGTGTTGGCGGAATTATGGGAATAGTCCTTGGTGTTGGTATCTCGATTGGGCTCGAATCATTCTTGCCTTGGCTGTTAAGCCTTTCTATATTTAGTAGTATTGGAGATGTTGGTGTTGGACTCGAAACACAAATTACCGGGTGGTCAATAGTGGTTTCATTTTTAGTTGCCGCAGGAACCGGCCTCGTATTTGGTATTTACCCAGCAATTATCGCAAGTAAACAAGATCCGATCGTTGCTTTGCGTCACGATTAAAATTTTTAGGAGGTCGCTATGTTCGCAGTTGCACTTTTACTTTTATCTTTTCAGACAGTGGAAAAAACTCACACTGTAACGACTGATGATTATTTTTCATTGTCGTATCTTTCAAGTTGTGCAGTTTCGCCAAGTGGTTCGTATGCAGCGTGGACGGAAGGCCGTTGGGATGAAGACCTCGATAAGCGGAATACGGATATTTGGATTGTCGACACGAATGTTCCAAATGCGACACCACTACGCTTGACGTTTGATGAAGCGTATGATGGATCATTGCAGTGGGCGGAAAACGATGCCTGGTTGTACTTTTCATCTCGCCGCGGTAGCAAGAGTGACGATGTGCCACGCAATGGCAAAAAACAAGTTTGGCGAATAAAACCCAACGGATCACAATTGATGGCGGTGACTCGGCTTGAAAGCGGCGTGGAAGAATGGTCATTAAGTAGTGATGGCAATCGTGTTTATTACGTAATCAGTGATGAAGAACAGGTTGATGATGATTGGAAAAGACTCCGCAAGGAACATGATGACTTGGTGTACGGGCACGGGCTTGTTGATTACTCTGAACTTTGGAAACTCGATTTAGTGACCTGGAAACATTCATTGCTGTGGGACGAGGACCGCGTCATTAAGTATTTTTCTCCTTCGCCAGATGCGACGGAGATTGCAATTATTACAACACCAGATACACGGCTTATTACAAATGAGGGATGGTCTGAATTGGGAATTTACGATGTTGCGACAAAAGAAACAAACGTACTAAAGGATACGCTTTGGCGCGCAGATGCACCTTCCCCGTATGGCTGGGTTGAGTCACCAGAATGGTCATCGGATGGAACACGAATCGCATTCTCTGTTGATTTTGATGGGTACCCGCGTAACATGTTTGTTGCGACGTTTGGCGACGATGAAACGCAGATTCAAAAAGTCCACCGCGCACTAAACGACACGCTAGGTACTTCACCAGTGTGGGCACCTAACAGAAACGACTTGCTCTACATAGCTGAACGAGGAACAATTCGCCCGCTGTTACGAGTTGCGAATGTTGGCAATGGTAATCAAGGTGAAACAACAGAAGTTATTTCAAACGGGTTGCTCTGTTGGGACTTTTCGATCGCAAGATATACGGGTGAGTGTATTGCGGTTGTGGGTACACAAAGCACGTTGACGGCAGTTGTTCGTGTTGAAGAAGCAAGCTCAGCTCTTGAGCTTGCTAATCCAAACAGCCACACATCGAATTGGAAATTTCCGAATATAGAAGTTGTGCAGTGGACGGCAAATGATGGCACGGTTATTGAGGGTGTTCTTGAATTGCCGTATGGCTACAAAATTAATAGCGATCCTCCACTTCCAATGTACGTGCACTTGCATGGCGGGCCTACTTCGACCGTGTCAAAAGCCCTAGATTTTTCAATGTACGGAAGAGGTTTGTACTCAAGTGATGGCTGGGCTGTCTTTAGTCCAAACTATCGTGGGTCCACTGGCTACGGAGATGCGTTTGTAACAGACCTCATAGGTAGAGAAAACGACATCGAAGTATCTGACATCCTCGCAGGGGTAGATGCAATGATTGCTCGAAACATTGCAGATCCAGACAAACTCGCAGTTGGTGGTTGGAGTAACGGGGGCTATTTAACTAACTGCATTATTGCCGAAACAGATCGATTTAAAGTGGCAAGTAGTGGTGCAGGTGTATTTGAACAAACCATGCAGTGGTCCATCGAGGATACGCCAGGTCACGTTGTAAATTATGCGCAAGGGTTGCCATGGGAAGTTGCAGACGAATTACAGCGTATGTCACCGTTATTCGAGGCGGACAACATTACAACGCCAACGATTATTCACGTGGGTGCTGGTGATGCTCGCGTTCCTGCAGAACAATCTAAGGCACTGTTCCGCGCTTTGCACGATTACCTTGATGTTCCAACGCAGCTCATTCTGTACCCGGGTACTGGTCACGGTTTATCAAAACTCTCGCACCGAAAAGCCAAAATAGAATGGGACAAAGCGTGGCTTAATCACTGGATTAATCTACCCACGGTAGATAAAACGGGTTATTGATTTGCTTTTACTCGGGGATACTTAATTATTGTGGGTGGTTACCGAAGTGCGGTCACCATTGAATTGCACCGAGCGTGTAGGCATGCCTTCCGGTTTGGTTGGTGCGAAAGAATAACCACCAAGCTGTCTATGGACAAAGTTTGGAGCTTGAACGATTAAGGTTTCGTTGTAATTCGTTATGGTGCAAGGTCCACCATTTTGTTCCCAAACTTCGGGCTCAACAAACTTGGTTATTTTTTCAATGACGGCATCTATGCGTTGTTGTTTTTGTACAGCCGATTCAATGCCGCCTGTGCCGTTTCTTTGGTTAGTGGTTGAAAAATTCTTCAAGTTAAAAACCAAGTCTATGATTGGGTAGGTTTCAATTCTCTGAAACTGTTTTTGCGATAGTTTGTTTTTTAAACCAATTTCAATAATACCATCACGAAGTTGCCACGCCGCTTCGTGTTCTTCGCTTCCTAGCTGCTGTACAATTCGGTTTAACACGACTACTGCCGGCTGATTTCGGAGTTGCAATGAAACTGTTTTTTCACGTTCACAGCCATCACCAGCATCTTTTGCCCAGTACACCATCATGAGAACATTAAGTTCCTGAGCAAGGGTATCCAGTACAGCCTCAGCTTCAATTTCATCTATCTGTATTGTTAGGTCGTTGTACACCAAAGACCCAAGGTTCTCTGCATCAGGATGCACAAGAAACATTGCGAGAATAAGTGTGATAGCAATTTTCATGCCTTAAGTATACGCGTCAACGATGTTTTGTAATGGCCTCAACCCGCACAGACTGAAATGAAAACTGCATAGAAGCGCTAAAAATCAAATAAAAGCGGTGCTTGCAAAAGAAAATACGTATTAGCACTTGCAACATTAAAAAATCAGTGCATGCTAAAGGTGTCCTAGAGACAAACGAACGAAATTTAGAGAAGAGGTTTAACTAGAGAGATGCGAATGCTGAAGCATGCAACAGAGATGACGCGCCATAGACGCAAGCTTGCCTTGCTGACCGTGTTAACTTTTTTAGCCCTGTGCTAAAAACTTCAGCGCTCCCGATGTATCGAGAAGAGAGAAGAAAAGCGGCCCGTTTCATAGAAACGGGCCGCGCTCTTTTGTACTAGAAAGAACTGTGTTTTACAGTTCGATTTTGTCGGTACCAAGGGCACCGTGATCATCCATACCACCACGTGCCGGTGCATCGCCTTTGGGCATGTGTGCTTCCCAATTTTCTTCAACATCTTCACCAGACAGTGCGCGCTTGAGTGACAGACCAATTTTTCGGTCATCAAGGTCTACGCGGAGAATCTTAACGTTGACTTCTTCACCTGCTTTGACAATATCTTGTGGGCTGTCCACTTTCTTGTCAGCAAGTTCGGAGATGTGAAGGAGGCCTTCAAGACCGTTCTCAAGTTCAACAAAGACGCCGAAGTTTGTAATCTTGGTAACAACACCGTGCACAACCATACCGGGCTTGTACGCTTCTGGAATTGCGTTTTGCCATGGATCTTCGTGCATTTGTTTCATACCAAGTGAGATGCGTTGCTTTTCTTGATCAATTTCAAGGACCATACACTCGACTTCGTCATTCTTTTTATACTTCTCGTTTGGATGAGCGATTTTCTCTGTCCATGAGATGTCGCTAACGTGGAGCAAGCCATCGATGCCTGGTTCGATTTCGACAAATGCGCCATAGTTTGTGAGGTTACGCACGGCACCAGAGACAATTGTTCCGATTGGGTACTTCTCAGCAACAATTTCCCATGGGTTCGATTCAACCTGTTTCATGCCAAGTGAAATTTCGTGCTTGTCCTTATCGATGTCGAGTACTATTACATCGATTTCATCACCAGGTGCAACAATTTCGCTTGGGTGGTTGATTCGTTTGCGCCATGACATTTCTGAAACATGAACAAGGCCTTCTACGCCGTCCTCAAGATGCACAAAGGCACCATAACTGACGAGGTTGACAACTTTGCCTGTAACTCGTGTTTGCACGGGGAATCGACCTTCGATATCGTCCCATGGCGACGCTTCTTTTTGCTTGAGTCCAAGCGCAATTTTCTCTGTGTCGAAGTCGACTTTGAGAACCTTTACTTCGATCTTGTCGCCAGTCTTACACATATCGCTTGGATGCTTAATGCGGCCCCAACTCATGTCAGTAACGTGCAATAAGCCGTCAATACCACCAAGGTCAACGAACGCACCAAACTCAGCAACGTTTGTAACCTTGCCGATGATGACGTCGCCTTCACTTATTGTATTGAGCAATCGTTGTTTCGCTTCATCACGTTCGTTTTCGATCAGTGTTCGACGACTGATAACGATGTTGCGGCGAGGTTCATCAATTTTCAAGATCTCAGCACGAATTGTTTTGCCGAGGAATTCATTAACGTCACCAGGACGGCGAACGTCAATTTGCGAAGCAGGGAGGAATGCAGGCACGCCAATATCAACAAGGATACCACCTTTAATTCTTCGTATACCTTTACCCTCAACAATGTCGCCTTCGTTGTATGTTTCAAGAACTTTTTCCCAGTTACGAATGCGGTCTGCTTTTCGTTTGGATAACTTAACGATGCCGTTTTCATCTTCGAGATCTTCAAGAATAACTTCGATTTCAGTACCGGATTCAAGTGTATCCCAGTCGTCAAATTCGCTTTTGTGAATGAGGCCTTCAGATTTGAGGCCGACGTCGATGACAGCATCATCACCGGCCTTGCCAACGATTTTGCCCTTGAGCATATTTCCTGGAATGAATTGTTGGATTTCACTCGAGATGAGTGTATCCATATTTCCTTCTGCAACTTCTTGGCCAAGGGAGGCCGTAATCATTGCATCGATTTCATCGAAATCGATTCCTATATCCGCGATTAGGTTGTAATCTACCATGTGGGTTTGCGACATTTCAAACTTGGCCACGCGGTCGCTGCCGTGGTTGCTTTTGTGAGCCAGCGATTCCTTTGCACTACGTTGTGCAACATTTAATCGAATGCCGGGGGTTCACATGCCTGCTGAAATAACAGGCGAGCCGTGCATATTACCAAAATAGAAGCGCAATTGGAACTACTTATTGCTGGATAAGTTTGCTTTTGCAAGCAAAATGAAGCCAATTCCACCTATTGCGGATAACGAGGCTCCTACATAGAACACAATTGGCCCCGCTTGGTAGCCGTATGACAGCATAGTGGAATAAACAATCATCCCAAACGCAGGGGCAAACAGCCCTCTGATTCCTGTTAACGTGACGTGCAACCCCATGTATCTGCCAGATTGTTCCACGGGCGCATAGTCTTGATGACCAAGATTCCACGCTAACACCCCGCCCCCAAAACCAATTCCGCGAATCCCTGCACCGACCCAAAGACCAGCTAGCGAGTGTGTTGCGATACTGATTCCAATACAAAGTGACGAAACAACAAAGAACCAGCTGTGGATGGAACGGAACGAAAGCACGTGCATCTTGTCAAGAAGTTTCGCCCAGAACAACGTGCTTAAGGGAATCATTAACATTGGAATGGTCGACACAATTAAGATTTCACCAAGGTAACTCAGTGAAAATTGGTCACTCAAAATTATGACAAGCGGGGCGGTTAGCATTAAGTTGCCCACGCCAAAGATAAATTGACATGCCATATATTTTGCAAATGCGCGGTCTTCGAAAAGCAAATCAAATGTTTTCCAAGGAAGATACGAGACATGGTGTGGTGAACCTTGTTCGTCTTGCAAAATTTCTCGATGCCCCTCAACGCGCATTTTGCTGTAAATCCATGCGCCAAGAACACCGAAACTTGCAGCAACTGGGTACACCCAGCGGATAGCGTTTTCATTTAAATCCATCGCTTCACCAACGCCAAATCCAACTGATGCAAGGACGAGTGCTTGAACGGTTGCGATTCGACCTGCAACAAAGGCGCGGCTTGTTCGTGGGTAGTTAGCTTGCCAAACAGTGGTGCGCAATGTGACGATGCCTGTATAACAAACGCGCGTACCAATGACGCAAAACAAAAGAAGGCCAAGGCCAAAGGGTGTGTGCGGAACAAGGGCGACAGTGCCTACAAGAAGAACGCACACAATTTTTAATGCTGTGATAAAACGAATTTTGTGTTTACCGTGGCTAAGTGCTGCCCAGAGGAAACTTGTAATACTCGCAAATCCTTGTGCAGCAGCGAGTGCGGCAACGGACCAATCAAGTATAGATTGCTCAACGACACCATCAAACATTCTTTTTGTTAACACACCAACAACTCCACCTTCGATAGCGCCCATCATCATTGGCAAAAATGCCCATGCAATAAGTTCACGAGTGTGCTGTGCTTTGGACGAGGTTTTCAAAAAATATCCTTGCGGTGCATAATGAGCATGGTATTGTATGAGTGTCAGCAAATGAAGTCGTCGTGCGATGTGCACGCAGTGTGTATGTGCTCGATCCTATCGAACCCTAAGGGGTCGTTGAAAGCTGCATCGATAGTCATGCCTCACAGTGTTACTGGAGTGGAAGACTTGGAATGATGGCATACGACCCCACCTTCTGGTACTGGGTTTGAGCTCACCTACTGTGTGTGCGTCGCACGGCGACTTTTTAGCAACTCTGAGCCAGAAAAAAAAACGACCCGCGGGGTCGTTTCTCAATAGATATTATATGTTGTTACACCCAGCGTTTGCCCGTGTTTGCGTCGATTGCAGCAATAGCCATACCTTTGAGTAGTGCTGTGTCGATTTCAAAATCTTTCCCAACGATTGGACCATCGGCAGTTAGCCGCGTGAGTTCAATAACCATTCCGTCAGTTGTAGTTCCTTGGATGATAATTTCTTCACCATCTTCAAGATCAATACCCATGACAAATCCGTTACCGAATCGTTCGTTCAAGGCAATACGAAGATAGCCCGAGGCGCCACCCGTTTCGCGTTCGAGTTGTGTTACTTGGCAGTATGGATTTCCGACAAACTCACCGAATTTGTGACCTACTAATTCTGCAAATGCAGTATTTGTCGCGCTGTTGAGTGCAAGTTGTGCGCTACGGTTAGCTTTGCGCTGTGCATCAAGCGTAATGACGGCAAGTACTACGGCAACACCAAAAAGTACAACTGCGGCGGTTCGCCAGACGGTTACATTTTTTGAAGAACCGAATTGTGCTTGTGCTGCGCTTGCTCGTGCACCAATAAGTGCCAACGGTGCGAGTCGCTGTGCCTCTTGGTCTGCAGTCTTTGCAACAGCATGAAGAACGCGATGGCGTAATTCTGCTGTTGGGTTTTCATTTGGTAAAAGCGAGTCATCAAGGGCGAACTTTTCCTGGAGGCGAATAATTTCTTCTTGAATAGATGCTGGCGCATCGTGGAACGAACGAGTAAACAAATCTGCTTCAATTGGCTCAAGCAAGCCGTGTGCTTCAAGAACTGCGAGCTCAAGGAGTTGCTTATAGTTGTGTGTTTTGTTCGACATGGTCTTTTTCTATCGGTAATCGTGGCCTAACTTTGAGAGCCCTTCTTAAAGTTGAGCAGAGATATCTTTGTTTTCTTGCTCTCGTAATCGAAGCAAACCACGGCTGAGTGCCGACTTCACCGTTCCAAGCGGCGCATCTAACTGTTTGCTCACTTCACGTAAAGTGAACCCATGAAAATATGCTCGTTCTATAACTGTCCTTTGCAT
>CEOP01060283.1_pt1 | contig 9958 bp, 6 predicted proteins | sample 361301 | NCBI WGS metagenome assembly CEOP01 (sample SAMEA2619548, study PRJEB7988) | marine metagenome | biome: marine biome (ENVO:00000447); feature: deep chlorophyll maximum layer (ENVO:xxxxxxxx); material: "saline water (ENVO:00002010), including plankton (ENVO:xxxxxxxx)" | depth 55 m
AGAATTATACGGTCTAGAAATAAGTTTCTTAAAATGGATAGTTTTTGGCCTTCCTATATCTACGATATTGTTAACTATTTCGTGGATTTATTTAACACGAGTGGCATTCAAGTTTTCGCAAACAAATTTTGACAAAGGAAGGGCAGAAATTAAAAGACAATTGACAGAATTAGGTGAAATGAATTTTGAAGAAAAAATAGTTTTAACTGTGTTTATAATTACTGGAGCTGCATGGATTTCAAGAACGTTTTTTTTGAACTTATTTCTACCAAATTTAGATGATTCCATTATTGCTTTAATGTCAGGTATTTCTTTGTTTTTAATCAGCGCAGGAAAAAAGAATAAAAATCAAAAAATTATGCACTGGGAAGATGCGGTCAAATTACCTTGGGGAATATTACTTCTTTTTGGCGGTGGCCTTGCTATCGCAGCGGGTTTTCAATCTAGTGGATTAGCTAGTTGGATCGCAGAAAATTTAACTCAACTAAACGAATTATCTTTATTTATGATTTTATTGGTAGTAATTACTGCTGTAAATTTCTTAACGGAAATCACTTCTAATTTAGCAACTACTGCTATGCTACTTCCAATTCTAGCGCCTACCGCTGTTATTCTTGGTGTTCATCCCTATATACTAATGGTCGGGGCAACACTAGCTGCCTCGTGTGCTTTTATGCTCCCTGTCGCAACACCTCCAAACGCTGTTGTTTTTGGATCTAATTATTTGAAAATATCAGATATGGTAAGGGTTGGTATATTGATGAATATCATATCAATAATGATTATTTTTATAATGGTTTATTTCTTACTTCCTATTCTTTGGAGTTTTGATGCATTTAATAATCCTTTTTGATAAATCAAATTAGTAGCAAAGGCTTGCTGCTCCTTTTAAAGGTATATCTGGATCCCTAGAGACACTAATTTTTAGATTAGATATTGAATTCTGGTATGCAAAACTTTTAAGACTTATTTGAATTCCTTCTTTAAAGTAATCATACGCTTCACTGATAGATCCTCCAAGGATAATTTGTTCAGGATCATATGTGTATATTACTTGGTTTATTAAATTCCCCAAGTGCTCACCAAAAACATTAAATATTTTAATGGCATCAGGATCTCCTTTTTTAGCTCTTTTATAAATTTCTTCACCTTTTTCTCCATGAATTTTTTCAAAAAACTGTCCACTGCAATAATGCTCGTAATTTTTGTCTTTATAAGCTAACATTCCGAATTCACCTGCTCCAATATTAGAACCATTATAAAGTTTTTTATTTATAATTATTCCTCCAGCAACCCCAGTTCCAATTGAAAGACCAACGAAAGAATCTAATTTTTTGCCTAAGCCGAAGTATAACTCTCCAAGAGAAAAACAATTAACATCATTATTTATAAAAACTGGAATATTAAAATGAGATTCAAGTATGTCTTTCAAAAACACTTTTTTCCAAGATGGGATATTTTGAACATCATAAACAATTCCTAATTTCTCATCGACAACACTTGGAACACCAATTCCAATTCCAACAACACTTTTATCTATAAGTTTAGATGTTAATTTTTTAATTATTTCAACTATTTCTTTTTCACTACCTTTTTTAGGAATAAGAGAATCAGCATAAGCTTTGCAGGATTGATCTACTATTTTTACAGCTCTTACTTTTGTACCACCAAGATCTATTCCAAGATAAGACATAATTAGGTTTTTTTAAGATGTTTTATTGTTTATCAAAGGTTTTGCCCAAAATCCAATTGAAAGGATAAATAAGAGGGTAATAACTAAAAATAACATTCCAGTCTTTAATCCAAAAGAATCTCCAATTACACCTACAACAAGTGGTATAAATGCTCCACCAATAATTCCAGTAACTAAAATCCCAGAAAAAGAACCATGATTATCTAGAACAGAATTTAGAGCCAAAGAAATTATGATTGACCACATGGTAGCTATAAAAAATCCAATTATTGGGAATGCAATTAATGCTTGCTGGCTTGTACCAAAAAGTGCAACTAAAAGAGCTATTATTGAAATAAGTGAGCTCAAAATAAGAACTTTACGGCTATCAATAAACTTCAATAGTACAAGACCTAAAAGAGTTCCTAAAGTCATCATACCCCAAAAATTTGAAATTGTTTTAGCTCCTTGAACTTGAGGATTTATATTATGATATACCTCCAAAAACTGTGAAATCCAATTAGCAATTCCTTGTTCAGTGCCTACATAACAAAAGATTGCCAAAAAATATAACAAAACCATTGGGTTTTTTAGTAGCATCAAATGAGTTTGAATAGCTCCCATCTTTTCATCTTCTTTTTTCTCTACAATAGGTAATTTAGAAATCATTATTATACCTACCATTATTAATGATATAATAGCAAATATCCAATAAAGCGAGATCCATTCCATTTCTGGAATTTTAATAGCATTTAGAAATTTAATTATAAAGTTGTTTGATTGAGATTGATCATTTACATTATTAATTACATAAGAATATATTAATGGACTTATAAAGGATGCTAATCCAAAAAATAATTGGCCTAATACAGAGTTAAAAGCAAATTCTTTCTCCCCTCCAATTGTTCTTAGCAATGGATTTATTGCAACTTGAAGCATTGCCATTCCAGTTCCAATTAAAAAAAGTGAAACAAGATAAAAGGAATAAGATCCTGTAGATGCGAATAAAAAAGCTCCGATTGAGGAGATTAAAAAGGCAATAATCATTACTTTTTTTTCACCAAAAGCTTCAATCAAAAACCCTGAAGGAATTGACATAACTCCATAAGCTACAAAAAATGAAAAAGGAATAAAAGATGCCATTTTAAGACTTAATCCAAAACTTTTTATAATATCTGGTACTAATGGACCTATGATATTAGTAAGAAATGAAATAACAAAAAAGGTTACTAGAATTAATGCAATTAGAATTGGATTCTTTTTCATTTTTTAAAATTTTAGAGCGAATTTCTCACAATCAAATCATTAGGGTTTTCAATTATTACTTTCTTTTTCTCAAATATAATTTTAGCTAGTGCTTTTCCCATCTTTTTAAAATCAGTTGAGATGGTAGTTATTCCACCTTCTAGTATCTCTTTGAGAATTGTATCATTGTATGAAACAAGACCAACATCTTTTGCTAAAATAAAATTTAGCTTTTTAATTTTCTTTAATATTTTCAATAGATTTTCATCATCTATTATTATATATAAATCTCCTTTTTCAATTCCTCTATGTTCTAATGACTCAATTATACTGAAATTATAATTCATATCACTACAGAATCTTTTAAAACCAGTTAAAAGTCCCTTAGGTCGTGAAGGTTTATTGTCAAATATCATGATTAGCTTCTTGTATTTTTTTATTAAATAAGAGGCTTTATTTAGATTTGAATAAATTGTTTTATCAAAATTTTGATACACCGATGAATATTGAAATAGATCATCGTGTGTTTGATCTAAAATGTATACTTTTTCCGCTGGTAAATATTTAATGACAGAATTAGTATTTTTAAATAAAGAGGGCATTATTACATAATGAGTATAGGAACCTGAACATTCTTTAATATACTTTTCAAATAAATCTCTATTAAAATGGTGAAAAAACAGATCAACTTGAATTTTTTTATCGAGACTTTTTAAAAATGATCGATACAGATCTTCTTTAAAAGCATTTAAGTCATCAAAAAGTAAAAAAATCCTTTTTGATATATTGATGTTTTCACTTGAAACATAATACCCTTTTTTTAAAACAGAATAAATAATCCCTCGGCTTTTCAAATCATTGAAAGCCATTAATATTGTATCTTTTGAAAGTCCATGATCTTTTTTTAGTTTATTGATTGAAGGTAGTTTATCACCTTTATTTAATAGACCAGATTCTATAGAATTCTCAATATGACTTATAATTTGTTTATACTTAAAAATCCCTATTTTATTTTTTATTTCCACTTAGCTTTAGGCTTAAAAACATATAAAAGTTTATAGATTTTCTTTAAGATAATGATTCATCATTTACTATTTTTTTTTTAAAAAATGTAGTTTTAACTTTTTTAAAAATCATAATTATAAATTGTTATTGTACTAATAATTTGTTAAATTTACTAAATAACATACCAAACCATACCAGATAACTTTTGGTTTATTATCCGTGTAGACTGGATTTGAATTAGTCGCTGGTGTTTATAAAGCATCATAATCAAACTTTATTTTAAATAAAAACGAAGAAAAACCATAAAAATGAAAATAACAAAACAATTTTTTTTAGCATTAGCTATATTTCTAATATCTATTGGTGCATATGCTCAAACTGTATCAGGGATAGTAGATAGTGAAGATGGTCCTTTGCCAGGGGCAACCGTATTGGTTAAGGGAACTAATATAGGAACTAGCTCTGATTTTGACGGTAATTTCTCAATTGAGGCAAATCAAGGTGACACATTGATAATATCCTTCGTGGGGTTCAATTCTCAAGAGGTCACAATTGAAAATCAAGATACCATAAATATAACATTAAGCGCTTCAACTGAATTAGATGAAGTGGTTGTGACTGGATATGGTTCTATAAGTAAACGAGAAGTAACTGGATCAATTGCTACATTATCAGCTGAAAATATTCAACGAATTCCTGTTGCTTCTGTTGAGAATGCAATTCAAGGGCAAATGCCAGGTGTTCAGGTTACTGAGATCTCGGGTGAACCTGGAGTTGGACCACAGATTAGAGTAAGAGGAGTTGGGTCAATATCTGGAGGCAATGAACCTTTATATGTTATTGACGGATTCCCAATTTCTAAAAATGTTGCAATGGGTGTTACAGGAGATAATTTTAGAAGAGGTACTGGGAGGTTCAGACCGCCACCACCAAACCCTCTAGCAAATATAAATCCTGCTGACATTGAGTCTATTCAGGTTTTAAAAGATGCATCTGCAGCTGCTATTTACGGCTCTCGTGGATCAAATGGTGTAGTAATTATTACAACTAAAAAAGGGTCAGAAAATGGGGAACCATCTTTTTCTTACAATACCTATGTTGGAACTCAATCAGTAGCAAATAAATTAGATCTCATGAATGCGCAGCAACATAATGATCTAGCTACAGATGCTGCAAATAATTTTTGGGTAATAAACCAAGGTGGAAATGCAAGTGATCCAATTAGTGAAAGAGGCTCGAGTAATGGTAGAATTCCAGTAGGAATAACAAATTGGGATGGAACTGATACTGACTGGCAGGATCTTATTTTTAATTCCGCGTTAGTTCAAAATCATCATTTGTCTGCATCAGGAGGATCAGAAAAAGCAAAATATTATGTTTCAGGAAACTTTTTTGATCAAGGTGGAATTATTGAAAAAACAGATTTCAAACGTTATAGTTTAAGAGCTAATATTAATGTTGATGTTAGTGATGACTTTAGGTTCGGTGTAAATATTGCCCCGTCTTATACTGATTCAGATAAAATGCCTGCCGGTTCTCCATATTTTGCAAGACCCCCAGGAATAGTTTATGCAGCTCAGGTTCATTACCCATCAATAAGACCTTATAATGATGATGGTACCCCAAATCAACTTGGTAATATGTCATATCAAAGGGATGCACTAAACAGAGGAACTCTGACAACCACTGCTAGTAATCCTTTAGCTATTATTGAAGGAGTTGACGATAATCTTACTCAAAATAGAACTTTTGGGAATATTTTTGCAGAGATTGATATAATTGAAGGACTCTCTTTTAAAACTTATTTTGGAGTTGATGTAAATAATTATAAGAGAAACTTCTATAGAAATAGTAGTTTGTTGTATAGAACCGCAAAGACAGGCGAAACTTATGGCCAGTCAAGTTCCTCTGAAAGTTTAAATTGGCTTGCAGAACAGACCCTTACATATGATAAGCAATTAAGTGACAACCATAAGATAAATGTTTTATTAGGGTACACTGCACAAGCGGAAAGAATAGATATCAATACAGTAGTTGCAGACAATTATCCAGATGATTTAGTCCAGACAGTAAGTGGAGGGCAATTAGCCTCTGGTACTGCACTTCAAGAAGAATGGTCATTAGCATCTTCTATAGCCCGTTTAAATTATACTTTCCAGGATAGATTTTTACTTTCAGCTTCATTCCGTGCCGATACCTCATCCAGATTTGGAGAGGGAAATAAAACTGGATATTTTCCTGCAGCTTCAATAGGATATAGACTCTCTGAGGATATAAGCGCAAATTGGTTAAATGACTTGAAATTAAGAGGTAGTTATGGTCAAACAGGAAATTTTTTAATTCCTAATTATGCTTCTATCGGTCTTTTATCTCCAGCAGATTATTCTTTTGGTGGTAGCCTACAGAGTGGACTAGGTGCACGAACTTTAGGCAACTCTAATTTAAGTTGGGAAAAAACAGAATCTTTAAATATTGGTGTAGATTTTTCTTTTATTGATAATAGAGTTTATGGTTCAGCAGAATACTTTCAAGCGAACACCTCTGCTGCATTATTACAAGTTCCATTACCATCTTCTCTAGGTTTTGAGTCAACGTTATCAAATATTGGAGAAATCGTAAACAAAGGTTTTGAATTTATTATATCTAGTAGAAACTCAGTAGGAGCTTTCAAATGGAGAACAGACTTTAATTTTTCAACAATAAATAATGAAGTAACTTCTTTAGGGGGTGACAACGCACCCATAAATAGCAGAGGAGGTGCAGGAATTCGTCACATTACTGAAGTAGGCCAGCCTGTTGGTAGTTATTATGGATATGTGACAGATGGTATATACATGAATCAAGCTGAGGTTGATGCGGGTCCTCTGGATAGGATAGCTACAAGTGGTACTCCACTGCCAGGATTTAGAAGATTTAGAGATCTTAATGGTGATGGAGAAATTACTACTGCTGATAGACAAGCAATTGGTAATTATATTCCAGATTTTTTCTATGGATTGAATAATGAATTTGAATATAAAAATTTCAATTTAAGTTTTCTAATTCAAGGTGTTGAAGGAAATGAACTTCTTAATTTAACTAAAAGACACTTAGGGAATTTCAGTGGAAACTTTAACCATTATGCTTATGGAGATGACAGGTGGCGTTCGGAGTCTGATCCAGGAAGTGGAAGACATCCATTGGCAATGCGTGCAGGAAATCAAAATAATAGGCCTTCGGATGAATTAGTAGATGATGCATCATATTTGAGACTAAGGAATGTTACTCTAGCATATAATTTTCCACAAAGCTCACTCGGAAATTCAATCAAAAGCTTGAGAGTTTATGCATCGGGAACTAACCTGTTGACATTAACGGATTATGTAGGATATAATCCTGAGGTGAATAACCAAGAAGATAATTTACTTGTTCAAGGTGAAGATTATGGAAGTTATCCATTGCAAAGTACTTTGACCCTAGGAATCAATATAAACTTTTAATTTTAAAAAAATGAAAGCAAAAAACATACTTAGTATTTTTATTTTGATAAGTTTCATTTCTTGTTCAAAAGAATTCACAGACTTATCCCCAGTATCTGAAAGAAACACAGGTAGTTTCTACACAACAGCGAACGACTTTGAAGTTGCAATAGCAGGTGTTTACAATAGTCTATTATCTCAAGGGATTTATAACGAGGCCATTTGGATAATGAATGATTTGAGGTCTGATATTACATTTTGGAATGCAGGAGGTCTTGCAGCCGCTATTGTTAGATATGATGATTTTGAAGAAACAACAATAGACTATGTTGGAAAAGATTCTTGGATTGCACATTATAAAGGAATAGGTAGAGCAAATACAGTTATAGATAGAATTGAAGAAATAGAGATGGATGCTTCTCAAAAAAGTAGGATAATTGGTGAGGCAAAGTTCTTAAGATCTTTATTGTATTATAATTTAGCAACAACCTTTGGAAATGTTCCACTAGTCTTAAATGAGGCAACATCAGCAGATGATACTGAATCAAATGTTCAAGTTCCTGTGGCTCAAATTTACACTCAAATTGCAGCAGATTTAACTGAAGCAGAATCAGGTTTACCCTCTACAGCCCAAGGAGGTAGAGCTACAAAAGGGGCAGCTGCAGCACTTTTGGGTAAAGTTTATTTGACCCAAGGTGATAAATCTAATGCAGCAAGTGCTCTTAAAAGAGTTTCAGGATACAGTTTAGTTGATAATTATGCTGATCTATGGGGTGTTGAAAATGAGTTTAATAAAGAATCAATTTTTGAGATTAGTTATGAAAGTGGTTATGGTGTTTTAGGAAATCTTTACACTAGTGCTTTTAACGTTGAACTTGCAGCAACTGTTACTTCTGGTCCTAGAAATTTTCCGACTGCAAGTCTCATAAACTCTTTTGAAACAGGCGATACAAGGTTTGAAGCCTCTATTGCTGGAATTGGAAGTGATGAAGTTGGTTTTGCTAGTGATGGTGCAGGCTGGTGTATAAAATATGGGACGACTAATTCATCTACTGATAATGACGGCCCGAACAACTGGGTTGTCTTAAGATATGCAGATGTATTACTTATGTTGGCAGAAGCTATTGGTGAGTCAGACGAATCTTATGGATACATCAATCAAGTTAGATCTAGAGCAGGTCTTGGGCCGATAAGCTCTTCTACTCCAGGAACTTTTGCAGAAAAGCTACTACATGAGAGGAAAATAGAGTTAGCCTTTGAAGGTCACAGATGGCCAGATTTAAAAAGATTTGGTGTTGCGGCTTCAGTAATGTCATCAAATGGTATTGACATCAGAGGAAGATTAAATATAGCGATTCCTCAAAGGGAAATGGATATCAATCCTGATTTTGTTCAAAATCCTGGATATTAATTTTTAAATTTATCTGATTGCTTGAGTGTATATTAAAAAATATGCTCAAGCTTTTTTAACTTATAACTTTAAGTCATGAAAAAATTAGTTTTATTATTTTTTGTATTTACAATCATTCAAACTGTTCAAAGTCAAGAAAGAAAACTTAATATTATAGCTATTGGAGCTCATCCTGACGACTGCGACAGTAAATTTGGAGGAACCGCAGCTTTATTTGCAAAAATGGGGCACAATGTTAAATTTTTAGCTCTAACAAGCGGTGACGCAGGACATCAATCAGAAGGAGGAGGGGCATTAGGTAATAGAAGAAGAGAAGAAGCAAAAAATGCTGGAGAAGCGCTAGGAATTGCAGAATATCAAACCCTAGACAATCATGATGGTGAATTGCTACCTTCTTTACAAGTTAGACATGATGTAATTCGGGCTATTAGAAAATGGGATGCCGATATTGTTTTAGGACTCAGGCCAAATGATTACCATCCTGATCATAGAAATGCTGGTAAGGTTGTTATTGATGCTTCTTATATGGTAATTGTACCTAACGTATGTCCTGATACTCCACCGCTAAATAAAAATCCCTTATTTTTATTCATGCAAGATAGATTTCAAAGACCATATAAACATCAACCTGATGTCGTTATAGCTATCGATGAAACTATTGAACTAAAAATAGATGGCTTGCATGCACATACTTCACAGATGTATGAGTGGCTCCCTTGGACAAATGGTGGTGATGCGAATGTAGCAAAAATACCAACTTCAACTAAAGAACGAAGAGAATGGCTGGCTAAGAGAACAAAAAGTAGATCTGGTATAATAAGCCCTGAAAAAATGAATTCACTTGAAAAATGGTATGGGAAGGATCTTGCTAAAAAAGTCAAGTACGTTGAATCATTTGAAGTTGCTGAATATGGAATGCAACCAACAGATAAAGATTTAAGAGAGTTCTTTCCAATGTTGAAAAAATAATTTCATTATCTTTTCAATTACAACCTATTAACATTTACTCTTAAAACTAAATGTTATAAATGAATCAATATACATTTATACTCAGTAATCAAGATAATTAATGAAAATATTCTTTTTACTTTCTTACAAATTTCTATTCTACCTTATATTATTTTTTAGTTTATCGTTTAATTTATCTGCCTCAGAATCCTTTAACAT
>CEOP01014716.1_pt1 | contig 9955 bp, 11 predicted proteins | sample 361301 | NCBI WGS metagenome assembly CEOP01 (sample SAMEA2619548, study PRJEB7988) | marine metagenome | biome: marine biome (ENVO:00000447); feature: deep chlorophyll maximum layer (ENVO:xxxxxxxx); material: "saline water (ENVO:00002010), including plankton (ENVO:xxxxxxxx)" | depth 55 m
TTAACACCAGAGATTATGGCGTTTGTTGGAAATAAAACGAAGCCGCAGCGTGAACTCGTGACTAGAAGAGATATTCGCAAGTATGCAGTAGCCACGAGCAACCGACAGAAAAAATATCTTAATGGAGACGAAGCTCCGCCGATGTTTCATTGGCATCTTTTCTGGGACGTGGTGGAGCTCGATGACCTCAGCAATGACGGTGTGAATATCGATTCTCTACTGCCAAACTTGCCATTGTTTAAAGCCATGGCAGGTGGTGTAGATTTTGAATACCTCAAGCCTATTTTTCCAGGCGATTGGCTTATTGCCATTAGAACGTTGACAAATATCTATGAAAAGAAAGGACGTTCTGGAGATCTTATCTTTTATGAGGTGTTGATGGAGATTACCAATGACAAAGGTGATCTAGTGATTAGAGATAGAAGAACGACATTAATGAGATGAAATATTCTAAAGAAAATATTGGCGATGAAATTCCTGGACGTGAATACACGCCGAATATTGCGCAGTCGATGCTGTATAACGCATCGCTCTGGAATGCCCATCGTATTCACTTTGATTTTGAATACGCTACACGTGAAGAGGGGTATGAAGGTTTGATCGTGCCCGGGCCATTAATAGGCGATTGGCTACATCAGTGCATCCAGGAGTGGTTAGGTGATGGCGGAAGAATTCATTCTATGAGCTATTCAAATCGATTGGCATCCACCGTAGGCGAGACATTGACTAGTGGGGGTGTAATAACTGGTGTTGATGACACGGGTAATACTGCAGAGATAGATGTATTTGTTAAAAATGCGAAGGGAGAAATTGTGGCTCCTGGAAGTGCAGTGGTGAAGTTCTGATTAGTCTCTTAATTTTTTGGTGTTTGTAGCTTGTGGTTGCCGGTGTAAGCCTTCGCGGAGAGGTAGCTATAGTTGGAAGTTTTGACACGAAGGTTGGGAAATTACCTAATGTAACTCCAACAGAACTTTGTGTAGAAGCCGCGTTAGGCGCGATTGCCGATGCAGGTATTTCAAAGGATCAAGTGGACGGTCTAATTACCTGCAATTCTATGGCTCAACCCATTATGTATCACGCCGAGGCCATTTCGGAGTATTTGCAAATCTTCCCAAGATATTGTTTTTCAGCAGGTGCAGGTGGAGGAACAACCTTCTCTGTGATTCATCATGCAGCTTCGGCGATAGTAACTGGGATGGCTGAGGTTGTTGTAGTCGCAATGGCGGATTGTATGCGCACTGGGCTAACCAGAGAGCAATCGCTTGTAGTCCAAGCCTCGACAGGTCATCCACAGTTTGAGCAACCTTACGGTCCTACAGTGCCGGCGTATTATGCGCTTATTGCCCAAGCCCATATGGCAGAGTTTGGGACAACGCAAGCGCAGTTTGCTGAAGTGGCTGTGGCCGCAAGACGCCACGCCGTGCTGAATCCAGCCGCTCAGATGAGAGATCCGATTACAGTCGATGATGTGCTGTCATCTCGTTTAATAGCGGATCCACTTCATCTACTGGATTGCTCCCTTGTGTCCGATGGAGGAGCTGCGATTGTTCTTGCCTCTGCAGAAAAAGCGAAAGATTTCGAGCATGCTCCAGTCTATCTTATTGGAGCAGGAGAGGGACATTCGCATGAGCATATTAGCCAAGCGAAAAGTCTTACGACTTCTGCGGCAAAAGAGTCTGGTGATTTGGCTTATGAGATGGCTGGCTTATCCGCTAGTGATATACACTTCGCTCAACTTTACGACTGTTTTACTCCAACAGTGATCATTGAGCTTGAGGATCTAGGTTTTTGTGTGAAGGGCGAAGGGGGCGCTTTTGTAGAGGGGAATCGATTGGGCCCTGGAGGAGAGCTACCAGTTAATACTCATGGTGGACTCTTGTCTCATAGTCATTCCGGAAATCCAGGCTCTTTATTCGCCGTTACTGAGACCGTTCAACAGCTTCGCGGAGAGTTAGGAGATAGGCAGGTGCCAGGTGCAGAAATTGGTTTAGTTCATGGTCAAGGTGGAATAATGTCGTCCCATACTACCTTAATTTTCGGATCGGAAAGGGGCTGATCGTGGAAAGAATATTACCTCCTTTGACTCAATCGTCGAGACCGTTCTATGATGGTTGCAATCAGAATGAGCTTAGATTGCAGTATTGCTCAACCTGTCGGATCTATCAATTTTATCCGAGAAGTGTCTGCCATAGCTGTGGCCAAGATTCACTTAGTTGGATTAAAGCTAGTGGAAGAGCGACGTTGTCCAGTTTTACCGTTGTCAGAAGATCGCTCACAGAAGCCTATGAAGCCCCATACACTGTAATTTTAGCGTTGCTTGAAGAAGGGCCGATGATGATGAGTCAATTAATTGGAGAGGCTGGTCATTGTGCGATTGGTGATTCCTTGTTTGTTGACTTTGTCGAATGGGGAGGAGAAGTTAAATTACCTTTATTTAGGAAGACCTCTCAATGAAAACTCCAACGGTTGATCTATTGATCAGGAGTTATCTTCTTCACGATATGCAGATCTGGTTCGGAAAAGCTGCACAGAAAAGGCACTGACAGTTAGGTCTTTATACCTATCTTAAAAGGTTGTCCTCCTGCATGCTGTTTTGCTTCAACGGATGTTAATTTGAGATCGCATGAGGCGAATAATTCTTCTATCCATTCAGGCGTCGTTATAGCAATCCCGTAGTTGTCCCATCTATGGGTATCTCCCCAGATAAAGCCTTTTTCAGATAGCTCTAGAGAAGCATCTTCTTTTGCTCCCAGGATATTTGTAATCCATTCCCTTTGCATATCATTTGCATAGAACTTTTCCATTTCGGATCGCTCGAGAACTGAAGTAATTACAATGCCACCAGTTTTAACTTTTGTACTAATCTCTCTAAGCGTATATCTAGCGGATTTTTCCGATAGATGGCTAAAGACAGAGTTGGCGAAGATTAAATCGAACTTCCCATTATCAAAAGAGATTGGCTTCATACTCTCTATGAGAGAGTGATGTAAATGTGGGAGCAAAATATTTGCACTTGAGATCAGTCGATCATCGACATCTACACCATAGATATTTGATAGATTAAAATAATAAGGCAGTAATCGCGTAATTCTTCCCCAGCCACAGCCGAAGTCTAGAACTTTCCAGTCACGCTCCATATCACCTATTTTAGAGCAGGTCTGTTGAATTGTACTCCAGATTTCTATGGCGCCTCTTGCCGTGGTTAAACCTTTTTGGTTATTTGTGAGTACTTGAATCTCTTCATCTGGGAACGGTATTAAATCATCACGGGATCTATCTGCATGAGCTAGATAGATATCAAACCATTCCTCTTCAGTGATTTCTAATTGATTTAGGTTCACTGCCATGTCTCCACCAAGTTATTACAGATCATTATACTATTAATAAAGGAGTAACATTATACTTCATCCTTATCAGTAGCAGAGGTATCATAGACAACAGAGACAAAACTTGGTGGTAGCAATCTCTGCTAGATTTTGATTTATCACACGAAAAATGGAATCTCGTTATGAGACACTTTTTTATAGGTATTGTAAGTCTAGCCTTGATCTCTTCTGGGCATTCGTTGGCAATAGAAAATTGCGACTCTTCAGAGTGGGGGGATGATGACGAAATTGGGAATGCTAATCTTATATCTTCTAAGAGTATCCTAAATGCTTCTCGATTGATAAAGACAGGTAAAGCTTATAGTTTAGGACTCGTTGTCGATGCTAATACACCGGCTTATCCACCAAGAGGATTGTCGCTTCAAATTGTCCAACCTGGTCAGCAATTTGGTAGGAGAGGGATCGCAGGTGGAACTTATAATGATGATATTTTTCAAGGCTGGTTGGGTATTGGTTCTCAAATAGATGGACTTGGTCATGTAGGGGATGAGCACGGTATTTTCTACAACTGTACACCCGGTAAAGATTTTGCAGATATAAAAGGACTGACTAAGTTTGGCATTGAGAAAATCCCTCCTATAGTCACTAGAGGCGTAGTATTAGATATGGCCAACTATTTCGGTGTCTCTCATATGCAGTTAGGTCAGAGTTTTACTTTGGAAGATTTGCGTGCTGTTGAAACTGCTCAAGGAACTAAGATTCAAGAAGGAGATGTGGTTTTATTTCATACCGGCTGGACTGACGCGCATTTTAAAAATAATCCGTCAATGTGGGGTTCTGGTTCACCGGGGATAGATGTGAATATTGCTAGACATCTTGCAGCAAGAAAAGTAATCGCAGTAGGCGCTGATACATTTTCTGTGGAAGCAGTTCCCGCGGCTGTTGGTGGTCCTGCGTTTCCAGCACATGGTGTACTCCTTCAGGAGAGTGGTATTTATATTTTAGAGGCCATGAATACAGGACCGCTGGTTAGAGACGATGCGTTTGAGTTTTTATTTGTTCTTGGTCAGGCAAAGATCCGAGGAGCAGTGCAAATGATTATTAATCCAGTGGCAATTCGCTAGATAGCATGATTGAAGATGATGTTAATTTCTTACGGCAGGTTAAACCGGGTTTTGTTTTGAGAAACCTCGTCTCTCATTAGATTTATTTTATGCGAAATCATATTTTAATAAATATTAATGTCGTCGATCGTCAGGGTGCTGTTCACAAATTGACTACCAAGCCTGGTCAAAGCACATTGATGGAGGTTCTTTATGATGAGGATCTGGATGTAGAGGCCGTATGTGGCGGATGTGCTTCATGCGCAACTTGTCATATTTTTGTTAATGAGGATTGCTTAGATAGAGTTCCTGAGCGAGATGATATTCAAAATATGCTTCTGCAGTATCAAGGGCATTACGATGATAAAACGTCTCGTTTGAGTTGTCAGATGCCTGTTAGCGAATCACTTGATGGAATCACTATAACTATAGCCCCGGAGGAATGATGTAAATGGACATGGGTTTAAAAGGCAAGTCAGCATTGGTAACCGCAGCAAGCAAGGGAATAGGGAGAGCTTCGGCTGCTGGTCTTTTGGCTGAAGGAGCGAGAGTAGTGATCTGTGCGAGAGATCTTGAAGAATTAGAACAGACTCGAGCTGATCTAATGTCTCATGAAGGGGAAGTGAATTCATTTGTCGCTGATGTTTCTGATCCAGATCAACTAAAAAAACTTCATGCGCATGTGGTAGAAAAATACGGTTCTATCGATATATTAATAAATAATGCAGGAGGGCCTCCGCCCGGAGGTCATCAAGATCTAGATGATAAAGCTTGGCAGGATGCCTTTAATTTAACTGTACAGTCTGCGATAAGACTAACAAATTTAGTTTTGCCATCAATGAAAAGTGCGGGCTGGGGACGAATTGTTAACATCTCTTCATATTCAGTGCGCCAGCCTATGGATAATATGATGCTTTCTAATAGTTTGCGTTTGTCAGTCCTGGGTTGGGCGAAGACACTAGCGAATGAGGTTGCTCCTCATGGTATTTTAGTAAATACAGTATGTCCGGGTTGGACTAATACTCATCGAGTTGCTTCTCTTCTTGAGGCGCGTTCTTCAGCAGAAGGAATTACGACAGAAGAGGCGCGTGAGATGATCGCGCAAAATGTACCCCTGGGCCGCTTGGCCGAGGCTGATGAGATTGCCAACATGGTAGTGTTTTTAGCGTCTAATGCAGCTAGCTACGTGACTGGTGTTGCAGTCCCCGTAGATGGTGGCATTTCTAGAGTGGTGTGAAGATCTTTCTTATGGAAGTGATTAAAAATTTAGCGAACGCCAAGTCTATCGATGTCCATGCACATGTTGTTTTGGCAGATAGTATGGGCATGGCAGGTAGGCATGGTCCAGAGATCGGCTACAACGGTGACGGAACGCCTTGGTTTCGTGTGGGAGAGTACCAATTAGATGGTGTTCGTTATGAGGGTGGTCCATTTATGGATACTGATCTCAGGATTGAAGCGATGGATAAAGCTGGCATCGATATGCAAATCCTCTCTCCAAATCCTCTCAGTTATTTTCATTTTATAGAAGATTCAGATGCAATCGTATTCTGTAAGAAACACAATGCTGCACTCGCAAAAATTCTATCGTTATATCCTGATCGTCTTGCAGGTTTGGCAGCACTTCCAATGCAAAATATTAGCGCGGCCATCGATGAGCTAGATAGATCTGTAAATAATTTGGGTTTGCTTGGCGCCTATATTGGCACTGATTTTGGTATCTCTTTAAATGACGAGCGACTCAACCCGCTCTATTCTGCTTTAGTATCGATGAATGTTCCATTATTTATTCACCCTGCTCCAGCGGGTATTGATGGTTCAGAAGGTGACCCAAACCTAAGACAATTTGATTTGGACTTACTCACCGGATTTGCGGCGCAGGAAGCCTTAGCTGCAGCCACACTTATTTTTGGGGGTGTCCTTGAAAGATTCCCATCCTTAGACATTTGCATTAGTCATGCAGGAGGAGGAGTGGCGGCTTTGGTGGGCCGTCTGAATCAAGCGTGCTTAAAACGCCCCTGGGTCCCGGAGGCGCTCAGATACGAGGGGGCGTTTGAGAAATCATTGAGCAAGTTGTGGTTCGATACTCATGTCCATGATGAGAGAGTGCTCGATTTGGTATTTAACGTGATGGGCAAGGATAGATTGGTGATGGGAACAAATTTTTCAGGGTGGGATCAGCATGCCTTGGGAATTAATTCTGAACATCAGAAGTTATTTACAGATAATGCAAAACGGTTACTGAGGGCAGTGGCATGAAGGAACAAGAACGGGTTGTGCGGGATTTTATAGAAGCTTGGAATAAGATGTCTTTTGATGGAGTGATTAGTCATTTAGCGGACGATATTTATTATCATAATATTCCTATGGAACCCGTTTCAGGATTGTCAGCAGTTACAGAGTATCTTAAGAGTGCCTGGATATTTAGTAAGTGTAATTGGCAGATCTTAAATATTGTGGCAGACGGCGACATTGTTTTAACAGAACGGATAGATGATTTTGTTATAAATGGATCGGATATATCACTCCCTGTCATGGGAACATTTGAACTTAAAGATTTAAAGATCGAGGTTTGGCGAGATTACTTCGATCTGGGTAGCTATCAGAAGCAACTTGCCCAAGCAGGTCTTTGATCCGAATTGATATCAGGATTTTCAAATATTGGAGATTGACGAGTGACACAGGAGCAAGGTGAACTTCAACAGCGTTGGCCGCTGGTACTGGCAACGTGCATTGGAATTATTAGCAGTTCTTTTGTTCTGCCTTATTATACTATAGGAGCATTGGTCGGACCCGTAACAGCAGAGTTCGGATGGACTAGAGCGGAGTTTCAGTCAGCAATATTATTTAGTTCAGGACTCGGAGCATTAACTTCTCCATTTGTAGGTTGGTTGATTGACCGTTTTGGCGCCCGTCGTGTTGCTCTTCCGGCAATGCTAGGCCTCGGAGTAGGATTTTTTATTGCCTCCTCGATGCAGGGAGAGCTTTGGATGCTTTTTCTCGCCTATGGCAGTATAGCTTTATTGGGCGCGGGTACGATACCGGTTACATGGACTAGAGCGATAGCAACCAGCTTTTTTAAAAGGCGGGGTCTTGCACTAGGCTTGAGTCTAACTGGTACTGGAATTTGTGCGTCGGTTGCGCCACATTATACTGTTTGGTTGACCTCTGAATTTGGTTGGCGCGGTGCTTACATAGGACTTGGTCTCGTCCCCTTTGTATTAGTTTGGCCAGTATTATATTTTCTATTTCGTCCCGTTGAGTCTACTGATGTAGAAGATAATAAGGGTCATCACGAAGTTCACCAAGCGCACGATGGCTTGACATTGTCCGAAGCCGCAAAAAGTTACCGATTTTGGATTCTTTTGTTATCTATTCTTTTTGCCTACATGGGTTTTTCCGGAATAGGACCGAATCTTTTTCCATCGATGACGGACGATGGATTTAGCAGAGAACAGGCGGCTACTATACAGAGTGTCTTTGGGATTTCCATTATCGTAGGCAGAGTAGTCGTAGGTTATCTTTGCGATCGGTATTGGGCGCCAGGTATAGCGTGCGTATGTTTACTAATGCCAACAGTCGGCACACTAATTTTTTATGGCGACCAATCCTTCGTGATGGCGGCAATTGCAAGTTTTACCATCGGTTTTGCAGCAGGGGCAGAGTTAGACTTAATGGCATTTTTGGCAGCTAAGTATTTTGGACTGAAACATTACGCCAAGATTTATTCGGTTCTCTATGCAACGCTGGCCGTATGCTCTGGAACTGCTCCAATGGCATTTGCGAGCGTTTATGATATTACTGGCAGCTATGACACGGGCTTTGTGGCAGCAACTATTCTTTTCTTGGTCGCGTCTGCGATGGTGCTCGCGTTAGGACGATACCCCAAGGCATTTTCATCACATGATTGAGTTCGATTTGTCTGAAAAGTGGAGAGGAACTAAAATATCACTATGAAGATAGGTTGTTATGTTCCAGAACAGATTGCATCGGTATTGTATTCTATGGCAGGGGATGACTGTTCCTTGCATCATGAGCTTGATAAGCTCACCCCAAAACAGCAGGTTGATCATGCGGAAAATCAAATGCTCACTTGTGCGCTTCAAGTTGCTTTAGTCGGGTTAGGAAAATCAATCGATTACGTTTCCATGGCGAAACAGTTTGATAATAAAGAATGGTCTTCCCTTCTTTCACACTATCTACAAATGTTTAAAAGAATTGGCCTAGAATCAGTAGGTTCTGAGAATATTTTTTATCATCCGCTCGATAATTTCTACAACAGTGTGTCCCGGAGTTTGCCTGAGGTAGATCTTGTTAACCTCTATATGATTAGTGGTTCAAACTCGGTTCTGCATCAGAACTCAAATGCCCTAGAGATTAGCAGAAATACTAATTCTAAATTGCATTTCTCCTACCATGCTCCGTCAGCAGGAATTCCTGTTCCAGTCACAAAAGTTTTTAGAAAACGTGGGATACAAGAAGGAGAAGCAGACGATTTTTTTTCAAAAAATCCGAAAGGCCTGATGGTGAAGCTGCTTGGCTTGGCTGGAGCAAGGAATGTATTCCCGGCAGCTACTGTCAAAGACTGCCTAGAGTCGATCGCAGAGTATGATAATGATTTAGAGGTTCTTCTGCAGGAGATTATTGACACCGATCGTTTTAAAGAAATGACGGTAGACTTAACAATTACACCGAGAGATATCACTATAAGCAATGTGCGTAAAATTCTTTTCGCTGGTGGGAAATGGGTAGGTAATTACATAGCAAGTGAGCTGGTGGTGACAGACAGACATTATGAAGAGCTAATGAAGGTGGGAGAATATGCCCGCAGTCATGGTCATGTTTCGGAGGAAGGCGTAAATTGCGGAGTTGATTATTTTATCGACGGGGATGAAGTTATCGTGACCGAGATTAATGCGCGTTGGACCGGTGGTCTTTTCCCGGCGGAGTTTTTACGAAAACTGAATGTAAAGAAGCCGGCAATCGCTTTTTTTGATATGGTTCCTATCGATCAAATTCCCTTGCTTCAGTCTTTCCAATCAGATCATCTTTATACTGCGGACGAAAAAAATTCGTTCGGATATATTCCGATGGGGTTCTGCCCGTTTAATGTAGACATTGATGGCAGAAGTAATGCGTTTTTCTGGCAGATTGTGACCGGTGACTTTGAATCATTTGTTAGCGCGAGAAAGAAAATACTTCCTGACGGTGCGTTTCCAACGGCTGATTTAATTCTTGCGGAGGCTTTATAGTGAACCGGATTGATTTAGAAGAGCTCAATTTTTTTGATCCCGAAGTCTTAGAATGTCCCTTCGATATTTATAAGCAGGTGCAAGAAGAGGCACCTGTTCTCAAACTTCCAGGTTCTAATATATTCTTAGTCACCCGGCATGCCGATGTGCGCCAGATCATTCGTGATCCTGCGACCTACTCAAATAATTTTAGTAATATGATTAACGCGGATTCAGGAAACAATCAAATTAGGGATGTCTATGCATCGGGTTACGAAATGGTTGAAACCCTGCT
>CEOP01026996.1_pt1 | contig 9955 bp, 14 predicted proteins | sample 361301 | NCBI WGS metagenome assembly CEOP01 (sample SAMEA2619548, study PRJEB7988) | marine metagenome | biome: marine biome (ENVO:00000447); feature: deep chlorophyll maximum layer (ENVO:xxxxxxxx); material: "saline water (ENVO:00002010), including plankton (ENVO:xxxxxxxx)" | depth 55 m
CTCATGAGGATGTTTTTCACCACTATACATTTTAAGTTTAGTTAATTGCTTTTTTGCCAATGGTCCACCCGGTAACATTCTTTTAACAGCTAGTCTAAGAATATCCTGAGATTTATTTTTTTCTTGTAATCTCTGAGGAGTAGTTTGTTTAATACCTCCTGGGTGACCAGTATGTTTATAATAAATTTTATTTTTATATTTATTACCTGTAAATTTTATTTTATCAATATTAGTTACTATTACAAAGTCACCATTATCAACATGTGGATTATAAGTTGGTTTATTTTTTCCTCTTAAAACTTTTGAGATAAAAGCAGCTAATCTTCCAACAACAGCATTTTCAGCATTGATTTGAAACCAGTCGTTTTTAATTTCGTTTTTTTTAATAAAAGGTGTCATAGTTAAATTAAGGGCGATAAGTACTAATAAACATAATTAAAGTCAATTAAATTTCTTAATTATCTTAAAAAAAATATCAAAATTATGTAGCAAATTAGTCAATAGAACGATGATATAAACTAAGAGAAAATATCATTAAAAATATACTAGATATTTGATGAAGTGAAGCAACAAAAATATTCAAATTAGACAACAATGTAAAAATTCCTAGAGCTATTTGAAAAAAAAGTACAATTAAAAGATAAAAATAAGGTTTTGTTAATTTTTTTAAATTGTGTGTTTTTATAAATATTCCAATATATAAATATAATATAAGAATTATGTAAGCTAAATTTCTGTGTAAAAACTGAACAAAACTTTGTTGATTAAAGTTAAAAAAATCAAAAAAACTATTAAAAGTTAAATCATCTGGAACATAAGAATTATTCATAAGCGGCCAAGTTTGATAAATACTACCTGCATCAAGGCCTGAAACAAAAGCGCCCATTATTATTTGAATAAATAATAGTAATAGAAAAAGTTTCATTAAAGAATATCCTCGAGATATATTAAAAAAAGATTTATTAGTTGAATATCTTAAGTTTAAAAAATACCAAAAAAGACTTGAAAGAATAATAAATGCTAAAAATAAGTGAACGGATAACCTAATGTGGCTAACAGTTACATTGTTTGTTAATCCACTTTTGACCATGTACCAACCAATTAGACCTTGTAATAAAATAAGTAAAAAAATTAAACTAAACTTAATTTTATATTCATTAGTAAAAATTTTTTTATAAATAAAAATTAAAAACGGAATTAAAAAAACTAATCCAATAACTCTACCTAGCAACCTGTGAAAGTATTCCCAAAAATAAATTATCTTAAACTCATCCATCGTCATACTGGAATTTATTAAAGTGTATTGTGGAATTTCCTTATACAGGGAAAAATAATTATTCCATTGAAGATCATTCATTGGTGGTAAGATACCACTTAATAAATCCCAATTAGTAATGGATAATCCTGAACCTGTTAATCGGGTTAAACCACCAATTACAATCATAGAAACTAATAGTAGTAATAGTGAAACTAACCACAAATTTAAATAATTTTTATATTTGTTGTTTTGTATTATAAGCACAGATTAACTATATAATTTAAATATAAAATAAATATAATAAAAATGTCGCTATGAAAAATAAAAAATTAATACCTATAAGAAAAAAACTAGATAAAATTGATACAAAGTTGCTATTTCTTTTTAAAGAGAGAACACTATTAGTTAATAATGTTCTTAAAACCAAAAGATTTAAGAACGAAATAATAGATAAAAAAAGAATTAAAATAATTTTAAAAATTATTAGAAAAAAATCTGTAAAATTAAAAATTGATACAATATTAACAAAACGTATTTGGACTTCAATAATAAGAGCTTATATCGATTATGAATTTAGAAATTTTAAAAAATAGATTTATTTGCTATGAGGTGGTAATTTTTTTTCAATAAACATTTCGTGTTTTCTTGTAGTGGGATTATATTTTTTTGCTTTTAGTTTAACTTTAGCCTTCTCACCTTTTGTAGGTTTTTTTACATAATAAAAGAACGGACTATCTGGGTTAGCTTCAGGAACTAAACGTACTTTTAAATGTGTTTTTTTAGCCATTTTAATTTTTAATTTTTTTTATCTTTTTTAATAAACTTAAAGATTTATCTCTAATTTTATTCTTTATATAATCAAACTTTATACTTGAAGATTTAAATTCGTCAAGGTTATTAATCTTGCTTTTTAAAATTTTTTTTGCACCAGAAATTGTCAGGCCTTGATCTTTTAGCAAATAGTTAATTAACTCGACCGTATCTTGATTTTTTTTATTATAAAATCTTCTACCTTGCAAAATAGTTGGTTTAATTTCTGAAAATTTAGTTTCCCAAAATCTTAACGTATGTGTAAGTGGCTTACCATTTTTTTTGTTAATTAACCCTATTTTTTTAGATAGGTTAGATATATCAATAAATTTTTCGTCATTTGACATTTTTTTTTATAAAGGATTTATTTTTTTTTTAAGTGAAGAAGAGACTTTAAATGAAATAACATTTCGTTTTGTAATTAAAACTGCTTGTTTATTTTTTGGATTTCTACCCATCCTTTCTTTTTTAAATAATACACTAAAAGATCCAAAATTATTAATTTTTATTGTTTTGTTATCACTTAATCCCAAAGAAAGTATTTCTATAAGTGAATTAATAATTTCTTCTGCATAACTTTTTGAAATACCTATCTTTTTAAAGATATTTCTAGCTATTTCTTTTTTATTTAAATTATTTAAATCTTTATTTCTAATGAGTTTCATTTAAATTTTTTTTCATTTTAGACATCAAATCACCTTTAATAATTCTATAGCTCAAATCTATTGAATGATAAAATCCTAATGCATCGGTAGAACCATGGCTTTTAACAACAGGTCCTTTTAGTCCTAGAAAAATTGCACCATTGTATTTTCTAGGATCAAGCTTTTGTTTAAATCTCTTTAACGAAAAATAAGAAAAAATTAATGAAAATTTACTCATTATGTTTTCTGTAAGATGTTTCTTAAGATTATCAGTTAAAAATTTAGCTGTTCCTTCTGCTGTTTTCAGTGCAACATTACCTGTAAAACCATCTGTAACAATTACATTTACTTTGCCTTCCATCATTTTATTTCCTTCTATGTAGCCATCAAATAAAAAATCATTTGTTGAATTAGTTTCTTTTAATATTGTATGAGCTTTTTTCAAAACATCAGTACCTTTAATTTCTTCTGATCCAACATTTAATAGAGCTACTTTGGGTGACTCTTGAAATAAAGCTTTGTATAGTGCAGCTCCCATTTTTGAAAAATCTACTAAGTTGTTTTCATCACATTCAATATTTGCACCTAAATCTAAAACTACATTCATTCCTTTTTCATTTGGCCATAAACCTGCTAATGCTGGTTTATTAATTTTATCAATAGTTTTTAATAGCATTCTAGAAATTACTAGAAGTACTCCAGTGTTCCCTGCTGACAAAGTTATGTCAGATCCGTCGAGTAATTGTGAATTTATTGAATTCCACATGCTGCTATTTTTAGAATTTTTAACGGCCGTCAATGGTGTTTCTTCATCAGATACAACAGAGGTAGTATTAAAAACCTTAATATTATTATTTGAAATTTTATATTCTTTAAGTTTATTTTCTATTAAAGTTTGGTTTCCATATAAATTAAAAAAAATATCTTTTATATTTTTATTTTTGTCTAAAAAAATACTTAATCCTTGTATAGTTTTGTTTGGAGAATTTTCCCCACCCATTGCATCAATAGCAATTGTTATTTTTTCTTTCATTAAACTAAAAGTTTAGATATCTAAGATTTTTTTACCGTTATAAAAACCAGACTTTAGGTCAATATGATGAGATAACTTATATTCACCACTTTTTTTGTCTTCAACTATATTAATCTTATTTACTTTATGATGAGACCTTCTTTGGTTTCTTTTAGATTTGGTTGTTTTACGTTTTGGAACTGCCATTTTTTAAATAGTTAAAATTTATACGACCTTTTAACACACTATTATGATCCATATCAAAGCAAAAATCATAGAAACACTGTAAGTAATCTGTAAGTTTATTGATATTTTCTGTTTTTTTTAGATCTGTGGAGGTCAAATAAACAGTGGTTATTTTATTATTAATATTTGATGCATCGGTCTTTTTTAAAATTTTAAGTAAAATATCATAAAAAATTTTATTTAAAAGTTTCATTTTAGTATTTACAGAAACATCTCCGTATCCAAGCTCTCTCAAATGGTACTCGATATTTAAAAATATATTATCAAATACTTCTTGTGAAAGTTTTTTATTTTTACTTTTTGTTAAATTTAGGATAATTGAAAAATGAAGAAAAATGAGAATAATACGAGTTTCAAAATTATCTTTTAGCTTTAAGTCCCTGTAAAAAAAAATATTACGTGATAATTCAACTAATTTGTTGTAAAGATCATTATTATGAGTTTTATAAAAAGAAAACATTTAAAAATATTATTTTGCGTATTTTTTTTACTTATTTTAACAAATTGTCAATTAAAAGACCCTTCTAAACTTCATGGTATCAAATTTTTAAAAAATAGGGAAGAAGTTCTAAAAATAAATGAATTTAATAAAAATGATGTAGTAAAATTACTAGGTAAACCCCACACTGTTTCTTTATCATCTGATAATAAGTGGATTTATTTTGAGAGGACTATTACTAGAGGAAAATTACAAAGACTAGGACGAAATGTCCTAAAAGATAATAATATTTTAGAGCTAAATTTTGATGATAGAGGAGTTCTTGTAAGTAAAAAATTTTACAGTAAAGAAGATATTAATAAAATAAAAATTGCTGAAGATAAAACAGATAATACCGTATCAAAGAAAAGTTTTGTTAGTAATATGCTTGGAAGCATTAGACAAAAAATGTACGGAAATAGATAATTCTAATTAATGTGCTATTACAGCTAACAATAATAAGGCAACTATATTTGTTATCTTGATCATTGGATTTACGGCTGGTCCTGCAGTATCTTTGTATGGATCACCTACTGTGTCACCTGTAACAGCAGCTTTATGAGCTTCGGAACCTTTTCCACCAAAATAACCATCTTCGATATATTTTTTTGCATTATCCCATGCACCTCCACCAGCTGTCATAGAAATAGCAACGAAAAGACCTGTTAAAATTACACCGAGCAGCATTGCTCCTAGGCAAGAAAGAGCAGCTTCTATTCCGCCTATTTGAAATATAATTAAGTATAAAACTATTGGTGATAAAACAGGAAGTAAAGAAGGTATGATCATTTCTTTAATTGCAGCTTTTGTTAGCAAATCTACAAGTTTACCATAATCTGGTTTTCTTTTACCTTTCATAATACCAGGAATTTTTTTAAACTGTCTTCTAACCTCTATAACAACTGCACCACCTGCTCTTCCAACAGCTTGCATACCCATTGAGCCAAATAAGTAAGGTAACATTCCGCCAACTAATAGTCCGGTTACGACAAATGGATTTGATAAATCGAAAGTTACGTTTACTCCTTCCAATGCTGATCCTTTTACTTTTGAAAAAAATTTAATATCTTCAGTGTAAGCAGCAAACAAAACAAGTGCACCTAAGCCAGCTGATCCGATAGCATAACCTTTTGTGACAGCTTTAGTTGTGTTTCCAACTGCATCTAATGCATCTGTAGTTTTTCTTACGCTTTTTGGTAATTTAGCCATTTCAGCAATACCACCTGCATTGTCTGTAACTGGTCCATATGCATCTAAAGCTACAACCATCCCTGTCAAAGCTAACATTGAAGTCACTGCTATAGCTATGCCAAATAAACCTGCTAAATTATTTGTAAATAATATTCCTACAACTATTATTAATGCTGGTACAGCTGTTGCCTCCATAGAAACAGCTAATCCTTGAATAACATTAGTACCATGTCCTGTCGTTGATGATTTGGCTACACTTTTAACTGGTCTATAATTTGTTCCAGTATAATATTCAGTTATCCAAATTAGTAACCCAGTAATTATAAGACCAGCAACTCCACAAATGTATAAGTCAAAACCTGTAAAAGTAATTCCAGAATTTTCATAAACCTTATTTAAACCTATGACAGAGTCAGTTACGGGATATAAAACTAATAAAGATAAAAAAGCTGTAACAACGAAGCCTTTATATAAAGCAACCATTATATTTTTGCTTTTTCCCAATTTAACAAACCAAGTACCAATAATAGATGTGATAAGACAAGAACCTCCTATAGCTAAAGGATAAATCATCATATTCATATCATTTTGAAAAAAAATAGAAGATAAAACCATTGTAGCAACAATAGTTACAGCGTAAGTTTCAAATAAATCAGCAGCCATACCAGCACAATCTCCAACATTGTCTCCAACATTGTCAGCTATTACAGCTGGATTTCTTGGGTCGTCCTCAGGAATACCAGCTTCAACTTTACCAACTAAATCAGCTCCTACATCAGCACCTTTAGTAAAAATTCCGCCTCCTAGTCTAGCAAAAATTGAAATTAGTGAAGCTCCAAATCCAAGTGCAACTAGTGAATTTATGATTACTCTGTTATCAGCATCTAAATTTATTAAAATTATATAATAAATTGTTATAGCTAAAAGAGCTAATCCAGCCACTAACAATCCTGTTACTGCGCCTGATTTAAAAGCTATTGTTAGTCCAGATTGCAAACTTTTTCTTGAGGCTTCAGCAGTTCTGACATTAGCTTTTACAGAAATTAACATTCCTATATATCCAGCTGCTCCAGAAAGAAAAGCACCTATAAAATAACCCAAACCAACTAGAAAACTAAAAAAATAACTTACAATTATAAGAACTATAACACCAACTATAGCTATGGTTTTGTACTGTCTGTTTAAATATGCCCTTGCACCAATTTGAATAGCAGATGCAATTTCTTGCATTTTATTATTACCGGGACTTGCTGATAAGATTTGACCAGATAACAAGTAACTATATGCAACGGTAAGAATTCCAGAAAAAACTATTAGATAAAGTAGTTCAAAAGATGAGTTCATAATAATAAATTTAAAGAATGATAAATGCCAAAAAAAAGATAAAAACGCAAGCTAATCTTTGGTTAAAAGTAATGAATATATCCAGATTTTACACGAGAATGATTGATTATCTTGTCACCATTGATAAGTTTAACTAGTTTACCAGCTACTATTTTACCGACTCTAGTAACTTTTGTTTTTGTTCTTTTTGCCGTCAAATTAATAAATTTCCTATGTTTTTTATTAGCTGTAAACAGAATACCATAATCATCTCCTCTTGAAAAAATATTTTTAAATTGATCTTGATCTTTTTTTAAAAAATTTTTTAAATTTTTTGACAGAGGTAAATCTGAATAATTTAGGTTAACTCCACATCTACTACTTGAACAAATACTTTTCATATCTTTGATTAAACCATCTGAAATATCTATAGATGAAGTGGCAAATTTATTTAAAAAAGACGAAAACCTAATCGGCAATGAAGGATTCTCAAACCTTTGGATAAAATATTTTTTATATTTACCTGCATTTAATTTCTTTTTTTTAATAAGTAAGCCTAAATAAGAATCGCCCAAGTTTCCTGTTATATAAACATCATTATGTATTTTAGCTCCACTTCGCAAAATTGGTTTTTTGTTTGAATAACCTAAAACAGAAATTGAAATACTTAATTTCTTTGATTTAATTGTATCACCACCACCTAGAAACATCTTGTGTTTTTTTGACTCCTTAGTTAATTCTGTTTTAAAACTTTTAAACCAGCTTAAATTAGTTTTATTTATTGACAAAGATAAAAAATAAGAAAATGGCTTAAATCCTTTACAGTAAATATCAGAGATTGAAGCCTTAAAAATTTTTTTAATGAAATTTTTTGGATTTGCGTATTTAAAAAAATGAATGCCTTCTTCATAGGTATCAGTTGAAAAAATCATTCTTCTAGTAGGATCATAATAAATATCATCCTCCAAATTGAGAGAATTTTTATGGTTAAAGGTTAATTTTTTTAAAAAATTATTTATTAATATTGACTCGGTTATTTTCATTCCTAATCTTTGTTGCAATTTTATCTAGAATAGCATTTAGATATTTTATCTGAGATTTTTCTAAAAAATAATTAGATGCTTTTATATATTCGCTAATAATTACATTAATTGAATTTTTGTGTTTAAACATTAATTCAAATATTGCTGCAAATATAATGATTTTTAATAATTTATCAGTACGCTCTAAATTAATATCATTGCTTAAATGCTTTCTTATTGTATCTTCAATTAATTCTTCTCTTTCTAAAGTTCCATTAACTACGTCTTTAATAAATTTTTTATATTGGCTCTTCGTAAATTCAACAGGAATATCTGGATTCATTAACGAGCTGTAAAGTTTTTGAATAACTTTAACTCTTGGTGTTTTTATAATTTTATTTTTTGGGATCATTTTCCAATACCTGTTTAACAGCATCAGAGGCTTCTTTGCTTTTATTAATTCTAGTTAAAGCCTGACTTTTATTTAAACAAGTCAAAATTGCATTACCAATAGGTTTTTTGTGTTTAATAGACATATTCATTAAACCATCTATCACACTTCTAGAAATTAAGTCAAAATGGGGAGTTTCACCTTTTATAACACAGCCAAGAGCAATAAAACCATCGTATTTCTCTGCATATTTAGAAATTACAGAGGGTATTTCAAAAACACCAGGCACAACAAAATATTCAACATCATAATTAGTTAAACTTTTTTTTAAGGTCTCTTTTAAACCAATAGATATCTCAGGATAATATTCAGCACTTACAACTAAAATTTTTTTCATTTAATAATTTCCTGTTTTTTAATTTTAATTCCATATCCTTCTAAGCCAATAATTCTTTTTTTTGATCTTGATACTAATATCATGTTTTTAATTTTTAAATCTTTTATTATTTGCGCGCCTACACCATAATATCTCAAAATACTGTTATTTTTGGGTGAACTAATAGAATTTTTAAGAGAATTTAAATTTTGATCTTTAATCAACACTAATACAAAATTATTAAATTTAGATAAGTAGCTTAAAGAGCTTTTTACCGTATTTTTTTGAAAATTAATAATATTATTAAGTATATTTGTTGATATTACTCTAACTCTAATTGATTTATTAAATTTTAGCTTCCCTTTAACAATTGCATAGTGTTCTGAGCCGTCTAAAATACTTTTAAATACTTTAAGTTCAAATTTTCCGTATTTTTTGATATTTATAATTTTTGTATTGGTATTATAAATTAACTTTTCGTTTTTAAGTCTGTAAGAAATTAAATCTTCTATACTAGCAATTCTAAGTTTGTGTTTTTTTGCAAACTTTAATAAATCATCATATCTGGCCATCCGACCATCTTCATTCATAACTTCACATATAACAGAGCTTGGATTTAAATTTGCAAGCTTTGAAATATCAACTGATGCTTCCGTGTGACCAGCTCTTTCTAAGACACCTCCGTTTCTAGCGACTAAAGGGAAAACGTGTCCAGGTGAAACTATTTCTTTTCTTTTAACATTTGGGTTAATTGCAACCTTGATTGTTCTTGCTCGGTCAAATGCAGAAATCCCTGTTGTGATACCCTTTTTTGCTTCAATTGAAACTGTAAAGGCGGTTTGCATTCTAGCTTTATTGACTGAAGACATTAGTGGTAAAGAAAGTTTATCTACTTGTTTTTTTGACAGTGCTAAGCATATTAAACCTCTTCCATGTTTGGCCATAAAATTAATATTTTTAGAGTTACATTTTGAGCCAGGAATAATTAGATCGCCTTCATTTTCTCTGTTTTTATCATCTACTAAAATGAACATTTTTCCATTTTTGGCATCTTTAATTATTTCTTTTATTGATGAAAGTTTCATTTGTTTAGATTTATTAAATATTTACTAAAAATATCAAATTCAAGATTTACTAAATTATTAGGTTTTAGGTTAATTAAGTTTGTTAATTTTAACGTGTGAGGAATTATAGTCAGTACAAA
>CEOP01061481.1_pt1 | contig 9954 bp, 9 predicted proteins | sample 361301 | NCBI WGS metagenome assembly CEOP01 (sample SAMEA2619548, study PRJEB7988) | marine metagenome | biome: marine biome (ENVO:00000447); feature: deep chlorophyll maximum layer (ENVO:xxxxxxxx); material: "saline water (ENVO:00002010), including plankton (ENVO:xxxxxxxx)" | depth 55 m
ATTCCATGATGCTGTTTGAACCTGATACACGTTCGTTGTTGTATAATCATAATGATAAGCACCAACTACGAAATTAATAGGTCCATCTAAATCAGAAATAATAGATACTTCAGCTTGTCTTGTTTCAGATTCAACATTTGCGAACTCATATGTTCTATCTGAATCAACTGTTTCACAAAAACCTGTGCCCTTTATACCACCAAAACAACCTGTCCATTGCATAGGGATTGCTGCTGCTGGGTGGCCAGCTGGGAAAAGTCCTGGGAATTTCTGGACAGCTACAGAGTAATCATTGTCTCCCATATGATAGTAATCTCTTGTTGAATAAGAGCCTTTAGCTACAACTGTGTAGTTATCATTAATATCATGCTTAAGTTCAATGGTTGTCATTTCAAATGTTTGCTTATGCTCTGGATCTCTATTGATATTAACTTTATCAAGAGAATTTAGAACAGTTGCTCCAGCATATGAATTATTATCGGCAGTACTATTTAAACCAGCAATAAAGTTAAATATTGCAGCAGTGCTTCCTCTTGTGTCTCCAGGCTGACCGAATGTTCCAGTTTGAAAAGGATCACAACCAAATACTGGATGAGAAGCACAAACAATGATTCCTATGTTTTGTCTGTTATCATCACTCTCTGATCTGTCATGTGTAAATTGAAGCGAAGTTTGATCTGAAATATCAAAGTCAACAGAAAGCCTTAAGCCGTATTGATCTCTTCCATCAATATCATTTCCTGTATGAATATTTTCAATAACACCGTCTCTTTCAAACGTTGTATATGATAATCTTGCAGCAACTTTATCACTGAAAGGCATATTTAACATTAAATTTGATCTAGAAGAATTGTAATTACCAGCTGAAACATCAAATGAGCCTTCCCATTCTGAGGTTGGTCTTGCTGTAATAACATTTACCAAACCTTGAACAGCATTTCTTCCGTTTAATGTTCCCTGAGGACCTTTTAAAACCTCAATTCTCTCTAAATCATGAAAACCAATCTCAGCAATTGATGAACTGCCATATTCATGTCCATTCATTGAAACAACTAATGAACCCACAACAGCAGCACCAACTCCATATGAGCCAACGCCCCTCATAGAGTATGAGGCACCCGAGCCAATAGCTTTGTCTGTTATCAAACCTGGAACTACTTCAGCTAAGTCACTAAAATCATCAATCATATTGCTATCTATTGATTCAGCTGTGAAAGCTTCAACAGAAACAGCAAGATCTTGGATGGATTTTTCTTTCTTAGTAGCTGTAACAACAACTTCTTCAATTTCTTGCGAAACGATATTCAATGAAAAAATTAAAGAAAAGGATGCACAAAAACTAAATGTAATCTTTAAAAAATTGTTCATATTAACCCCCCTAATATGGCTGTATTGAACTTATAATCTACACTAACTATAGCACTATAAAAGTTATCTACAAAATAAATATACATAAATTTATGTGTTATTTATAACGACAAATAAGCTATGTTTATTCAGCTTTATGCCAAGGATGGCACTTAGAAACTCTCTTTAAAGCTAGGTAAGTTCCTTTAAAGACGCCCTCACTCAATATGACTTCAATTGCATAAGCAGAACATGTGGGATGAAATCTACAAGTTGGTGGAAATAAAGGTGAAATAAAGTATCTATAAAACCTAATTGGTAAGATAAAAGCTTTAGCAATCATAAAATCTATATATTGTTCTCTTTTACAATCTCTTTAACAGCCTCGCTTAACTTAAGAACATTTGTATCTGTACTTCCGATTCTTCTTATTGAGACAGTCCTATCATTCATTTCATTTTTTCCAATTGCTAAAATAATTGGTACTTTTTTGGAACTATGTTCCCTGACTTTATAGCTAATCTTTTCATTTCTAAGATCAACTTCAGCCCTTATACCTTGTTCTTTTAATAATTCCATAATTTCAACTGAGTAGTCATTAACATCAGAAATAATGGATGCAATTACAACCTGCTGAGGTGCTAACCATAAAGGGAATTTACCAGAATAATTCTCTATTAATATTCCTATAAATCTTTCAAAAGATCCTAAGACAGCTCGATGAATCATAACTGGTTTATGTTTTTTACCATCCTCACCAATATACTCAGCATCAAGTCTTTCAGGAAGATTGAAGTCAGCTTGAAATGTTCCACACTGCCACTCTCTTCCAATTGCATCTGTAAGAACAAAATCGAGTTTTGGACCATAAAAAGCTCCATCTCCTTCTACAGTTTCATAAGGAATTTTTAATTTTTTAATTGCTGATTCAAGAGCATTTTCTGCTTTGTCCCATGTTTCATCTGAGCCAACTCTAGTTTCTGGTCTAGTAGAAAATTTAATATCAAAATTCTTAAATCCTAATTCCATGTAAACTTCTGATAATAGTTCTATAAAAAGTCCAGTTTCATCTGCTATCTGGTCTTCAGTGCAAAATATATGTCCATCATCTTGTGTAAAACCTCTTACGCGCATAAGACCGTGCATTGTTCCAGAAGCTTCATATCGGTGACATGATCCAAACTCTGCATATCTAATTGGGAGGTCTTTATATGATCTTATACCTTGATTATAAACTTGAACATGACATGGGCAGTTCATCGGTTTTAATGCATTAACTCTTTTTTCGTTTGCGTGCTCTTCATCAATTTCTGTAATAAACATGTTTTCTCTATACTTATCCCAGTGGCCTGATGCTTCCCATAATTTCCTATCAACAACCTGAGGCGTATTAATTTCTTGATAATTATTGCCATCAAGTTTTTTTCGCATAAATGCTTGAAGTGTTTTATATATTGTCCATCCATATGGATGCCAGAAAACCAAACCAGGCGCTTCTTCCTGAAAATGAAACAAATCCATTTCTTTACCAATTTTTCTATGGTCTCTTTTTTGAGCTTCTTCAATTATATTTAAATATTTTTCTAAATCTTTTTCAGTGTTCCATGCTGTTCCATAAATTCTTGTTAGCATGGTATTTTTTGAATCACCTTTCCAGTATGCGCCAGAAACTCTTGTGAGTTTGAATGCTCCAATAAAACCAAGATTAGGTAAATGTGGTCCCTTGCAAAGGTCTACAAAAATGTCATTATCTTGATAGTAGAGTTGAAAATTATCTTCTTGGTCAGATTCATTAATAATAGCTTCTTTATATGGCTCATCCAAATCTTTAAATACTTTTAAAGAATCTTTTTTGTTTGAAAGCTTCTTTGTGATGTTTGATTTAGTTGAAATGATTTTTTTCATCTCATTTTCTATCTTTTGAAGGTCATCAATCGATATTGAGACTTCTGAATCTACGTCATAGTAAAAACCATCATCAATAGTTGGTCCAATTGCAAGTCGTGCATTTGGATAGATATTTTTCAACGCAGATGCAAGAACTTGAGCAGTTAATGTATGCCTCATTATTTCTAATCCATTATCTGAATCAATTGTAATAATTGAAATTAAAGAATCTCCTTCAATAACGTCATGAAGGTCTTTCTGCTCACCATCTACAATTACTGCTACAGCAGATTTTGCAAGACCGGGACCGATATCTTTTGCAAGATCATATCCAGATGATCCTTCCGGCAATTCTCTTGTGCTGTTATCAGGTAATGTAATTTTCATAAGCATCTATATTATAGTTTGGATACAAGATTTTTAATAAACTTATTTTATAGGAAGATAGATAACAGTATTAGTTGATAGTATCATAATGAATATTAAGCATGTAATTATTGGTCCTAGGTATGTTCGACCAGTCATCTTAAAAAAAATTCTATTAAAGTAGGGAAGAATGAACATCACAGGTACGATCCCGAATAGCAAATTTACACTTAGCCAGTTTGTAGTCCAATATACAGTTCCTGTTAATGCATAAGTTACGTATTGAATAATTATTATTAAGATCAATCCTAAGGAGTTTGCAAAGCCAGCAATTAAGCTTGATTGCCATTCTGGTTGCCCATCAAATCTCATAGAACCATTAACCCTCAAAGAATTTGAAAAGAAAAAAATAAAAAATAGAGGGAAATACATTAGAAGAACTAATATCATTTCTAATTGAAATATTCTCACCCCCATAAACCAGAACCTATAATCAACATGAAATAAGAAATAATTTAGAAATAAAATTAAGTAATACAGACAAAAAATCAAAATTCCTAAAGCAATAGTTCTAATTAACTCCGACTTTGAAATTTGTAACCCCCATGAGTCAGAATTGATGCCATGATGTTTACCAAAAAAATAGAATGATAGATAAAATATAATTATCCCAACTCCGCCATTAAATGCGGCCCATAGCATTACAGAATTATTCATTCTTTGAGGAAAAAACCATGTTAGTTCTCGACTAGCAGCATCCACAAATAGAATTTTTGCGATATCTACCATTGGAATGAATGATACACATGCAATAGATGCGCTTATAACGAATATTGACCAAAAAACTAATTTACCCATCTTTGTTTGCTTTGGAAGAGGCTCGGGTATTGGCTTTATTATTTCTTTAAAAAAACTAAATTTTAATAACATTCTTGTTAGCGGCACTAACATTAATAAAGAAACTACCATATTGATTAAGGTAAACAGTTCTTTAAATTGCCAAATTTGATTATAGCCATCAATTTTATTTGGAAATCCAAATACTGTTTCAAAATAATTTATTTGGTTAGCTGTAGCCTCATTGTTGTATGGTTGAAATGGATGTAAAAGTTTTTCGTTATATATAACTCTTAAATTTTTATTATCTTTATTGCCGTAATATTTACCTAGCTCAACTTTATTAAGCTGCTTATCACTCTCTAAAACATTATTTATAACTCTTAATGATTCTGGAGCTATCTGCATGTTTGCAGCATCCCAGCCTTTGAGCTCGTTTCTAAAAGCCCCTTCATCATACAAGGCATAACTAATACCCATATTTGATTTAGAATCTCTTAAAATGTTATCTCTTAAAGTCAAAACATATCCAGAAATAAAAACTGAGTCTAATTTACTTTTGCTATTTGTTTTAATAGCCTCCTTCCCAAAAAAATTTGCTCCTCTAATTGCTGCATTGCCGCCCATAGAGTGACCTGTAGAGCCTATTTTATTAATATCAACAAAGGAGAAATTGCCCTCATAAGCATAATTAACTAAAGCGAACATCCCGTAGCCCTGTGTGGTGGCTGCTAACCTACTTACTGATGATGAAGACATTCCTTGGGCATATGGATCAATTAAAGCAACAGCAAAGCCCCTTCTCGAAAGTTCTATCGCTATGTTTGATAACGCCTCTTTAGATCTTTGAAATCCTGGAACAACAACCACAAATGGAACTTTAGTTGAACTATCTGCAAGTTTAGGTCTATATAAATCATAGACTAGGGTTTGACCATTATCTGTTTTGAGAGATTTAAGTTCAATTGAAACATTGCCAAAACTTGTTTGGACTAAAGATGCTAGAAAACTTGATATAAAAATAATAGTAAGACAGATAAAGAAAAGCTTATTTGTTTTTATATAATTAACCATAATTTAGAATAAAAAATTATTTTAATGCCTTCTTAGTTAAATGGATATAACAAATCCCTCCTAAGGATTAGTTGCAGGTTCGATTCCTGCAGAGGGCACCAAAAAAAAAGCCGGCAGTAAGCCAGCTTTTTGTTTTAAAAATATTTATTCATCGAAGTCGCTAGCCTGAGGAACGTGAACACCGCCATAGGCTGCTGGTGAATAGTGTTGAGTTTTTGAAACCCATTTTCCATTTTCCTTAACCCAGTTCATTGTAACTCTTGTTCTGTATGGACTGGTTTCTCCACTAACCTCTGTCATACCTTCATAATAGAATCTCACAAAAACAACCTCATCTGCTATTTGCATAGCCTCAGGATAATAAATGTTCAATGACCCACCCTGATTTGAAGCAGCCCAACTTGCAGCCGTTTGTTTGGTGAGTGGCTTATGGAAGCTTCCATCTGAATTAGTATTATAAGTACCAGATTTACTTTCATATTTAACAGCTTTGCTCCAATCTTGATCATTTCTTGCATCAAAATATTCAGATAAAGCTTTTAAAACTTCCTTTTCTGATGAGGTGTGGCCATCAGCAAAAACAAGACCAGTAACTAACATCATGCACACGAAATATATATTTTTCATTATTCTCTCCTTAATAGAATTAAGTCTTAAATAATACAGCAAGAGGTTGTAAAAAAAATTTATTTTATATGTAAAATATGAGTATATTTCTTTTAAGGCACTAACCAATTAGATTCTAATTCGTCATCCCATTTGTGAATTGCTCTTCTATGACCAGAACTCTTCAAATAAAGAAATTCAAGAGAAGTAAAAGTAAAAATTAAAACAGAAAAATTATCATAACCATCTTCCGGTTCGAAATCTTGTATATCATATTTTTCTGGATCTTTAATTAATTTTGTAGATCCTCCTTTAATTGAATAGCATTTTTTTGACCTGTTAGTAGAATTTTGCCAAGCTGACTTTGTTATTTCATCATCAAAGTGCACCTTTATATTTCCTTTTAATTTAATTTGTACCTTTAAAGCAGGGTCATATCCAATAACACTTGCTGAAGAACAAGCTGTGAGTTGTTGTATCTTTGAAGACCTATAATCTGTATGGAATCTCATCAATTTTTTTTGTAAATTAAACTCTCTGAGTACCATTACTCTAGAATTAATATTTTCACCATCAAATGATGAAACAACCATGGTATGGAAAAGCGTTTGGGCATTATCAACAGCTTCTGACAGAATATTGTCTGCAATTTCCAAAGTTTTATTAATATCAGAATATATGTCAGGAACTTCTATTTTTAAATTTTCAGTCATGATTTAACATTCCACGCAGTTCCGTCACTAGTATCTTTTATTTCTATACCAAGTTCAGCCAGTTCATCTCGAATTGAATCAGCAAGATCAAAATTCTTTTCAATTTTTGCATCATTCCTTTTAGAAATAAGATCTTCAACTTTATTTTTAATATCATCAGAGATTTTATTAAAAGACTCGTCTTGGAATATCCCCAGAACCGAACCAATTAATGACAACTTTGATTTAATAATTTTTTTATTAGCCTCATCATCAGGATTGTATTCTTTGGCAATCTTATTGAGTTCAGCTATTAACCCAGGGGTATTTAAGTCATCTAAAAGCGCCGATATAGTTTTATTATCAATTTTGTCATTTGAGCTTACGACTTCATCTTTTATATCATCTATTATCTTATATATCTTATTTAGTAACTTTTTAGATTGATGTATGATTTTTTCATTCCAATCAAGGCCTTGCCTGTAATGAGATGATAAAAGAGCCAGTCTGATGACCTCACCATGATTATTCTTTATTAAATCTCTTACCAGAATAATATTTCCAAGAGACTTTGACATCTTTTCACCTTCGATGGTTACAAATCCATTATGCATCCAATATTTTGCATATGAATTTGGTTTATCTATATCAGCAACTGAACAACAGCTTTGAGCAATTTCATTTTCATGATGTGGAAAAATTAAATCCCTACCACCTCCATGAATATCAAAAGGTAATCCAAGTGTTTTTTCTGACATAGCAGAACATTCTGTATGCCATCCAGGCCTTCCAAAACCCCATGGCGAATCCCAACCTGGCTGAGTATTATCACTTGGTTTCCATAAAACAAAATCAGAAGGGTCTTTCTTAAAAGGCGCTACCTCGACCCTGCTGCCAGCAATCTGCTCCTCTCTATTTCTATTCGATAATTTTCCATAATTTGGAAAGGATGGAACATGGAAAAGAACATGCCCTTCTTTCTCGTAAGCAAAATCTTTATCTATTAAATCTTTAATTAACTCAATCATTTCTGGAATGAACTCGGTAGCTTTTGGTTGAATATCTGGTTCTAAAACATTCAACATAGCCATGTCTTCATTATAGATTTGTGTATACTTTTCAGTAATTTTAGTTATTTCAATATTTTGTTCTTTTGCTGCTTCAATAATCTTATCGTCTATATCGGTAATGTTTGAAACGTATGTAACTTTTGGATACAAAAATCTCAGAGTTCTTACAAACGTATCAAAGACTACTGCCATTCTTGCATTACCAATATGTGCAAAATTATATACAGTTGGTCCGCATGCATATAATTTAATATGACTTGAATCAATTGGAATGAATATTTCTTTTTCTCTATTTAGAGTATTAAATATTTTTAATTCTTGCACTATTTGCACCATGTTCAAAAACTTCAACTGAAACTAGCTTAACTCTATTTTTAGTCTCTGAAGAGATGTATCCATCTACGAAATTGAATGTGTAATCTGCAAATTTTTCACATCCTACGTCATCAAATTCAATAATTTTTGCTATCTTTCCTTCTTGAAGATTAATAAGTTTTTCTTTTTCTGGGTCATCATTTGCAATAATCAAGGTGTGATCGAAGTGAGACTCAATCCATCGACGAACTTGTTTAAATCCACCAAAGTCATAAACCCAAGAATTTTCATCTAATTCAGAAGTTTCTAAAACCAACTTAAAACCCAGGCTATATCCATGAATATACTTACAATCTGATTTAGCTCTCCATTGACGGAATGCACACGAAAATCCATTCTCAGCACCAAACGTCTTAATTATTTGAAAAGTTTTCATAAAATTATTTTAAACTAATTATCTGCAATTCTCTCAATGCGTTTAATAACGGAATGAGTGGCATTCCTCTAACAGAATAAGAAGATCCTTCTACATTAGAAAATAAATTACAACCAAGAGATTCAAACTTATATGCACCGGCAGCATGAATGGGATTTTCTATTTCAACATAATTTTTGATTTCTTCATCAGACAAATCGTGCATTTTTAACTCAACCGTTTCGCTATATTCCCATAAGCACTTATTATTTAAAAATAAACATACTCCACTATTTTGAGAGTGTGTTTGACCAGACAATAGCTTTAAATTTTCGATTGCTTTGTCGGTGTTCCCAGGCTTGTTAAAAATAGTTTTTCCCAAAACACACATTTGATCTCCACCAATAACTACTGCTTCTTTATTTTGTGAACTCACAATACTTGCTTTTGCTTTTGCCAAATGAATGACCTGCTCGCTAAATGGTAAATTAGCTATCTTATCTTTTAAAGAGTCTTCATTAGCATTGGAAACAGTTACATCAAACTCTATGCCAGCCTCTTCGAGCATTAACTTTCTGCTTTTTGAACCAGAAGCAAGAATGATTGGTGCTGTGGGTTTGATACTGGAATATTCCAGAAATCTGCTCATTTAATATTTTTTTGGAGAGTGAATAAGACTTATGAATTCTTCTCTAGCTTTATTATCAGATCTAAAAGTTCCCAACATTCTTGATGTTATTGTGCTTGATTCAGTTTTATGGACGCCTCTTGTGCTCATACACTGGTGATTAGCGTCTATAACAACAGCAACGCCTTTTGGTTGTAGAACCTTATCAATTGTATCTGCTATTTGTGCTGTCATTGTTTCTTGTGTCTGAAGTCTTTTTCCAAATAAATCAACTAACCTAGCCAATTTACTAATTCCAACAACTCTTTTTTTTGGAATATAACCAATGTGAGCAACACCAACAATTGGAACCATATGATGTTCACAATGAGATTCTACTCTTATGTTTCTTACTATAACTGCATCATCATAACCTTCAACCTCTTCAAAAGTTCTGCTTAAAATTTCCTCAGCATCTTCTTTATAACCAGAGAAAAATTCTTTATAAGCTTTGACAACCCTTTTGGGAGTATCAATAAGACCTTCTCTTTCAGGATCATCTCCAGCCCAAAGAATTAGTGTTCTTACAGCTTCAAGCGCCTCTTGTTCGAGCGGAGTGCCAGAAATATCTTTAGTAATTGTTTTTACAGCCTTTAAAGCCTCATTTTTAGATACTTTTTTACTCATTTTTATATTCCATAATATTAAGAAAGATTATTCTATAGTATTTTTCTCAAA
>CEOP01048124.1_pt1 | contig 9951 bp, 7 predicted proteins | sample 361301 | NCBI WGS metagenome assembly CEOP01 (sample SAMEA2619548, study PRJEB7988) | marine metagenome | biome: marine biome (ENVO:00000447); feature: deep chlorophyll maximum layer (ENVO:xxxxxxxx); material: "saline water (ENVO:00002010), including plankton (ENVO:xxxxxxxx)" | depth 55 m
AAGTTGGGCTATCTGGTCTCTAGAAATTTCTTGTAAAAGAGCTATCAGCTCATTCATTTGCTCATAGCTTGTATCATCGTCCTTAGTTGGCGCCCAGTCATTATCAGCCATTGTATGAAAAACTTTTTCTACACCATCGACATTTTGAACATCTTTAAATCCACCTAATTGATATAGAATATCTGTAGGGAAATAACCCCTCGGGATATCTTTTTCGATCCACTTTATTTCTCTGGAATGATAATAAGGATCTGAATTTTGTTTTTCATAATTATATCCTCCTACAATCTCTCCAACGTGCAGAACTGGGCTAAGTTTACTAGGGATAACGATCCAGTCTTTTTGTTGAATATCATGAGCAAATGACCAAATCTGGTCTGACCAACTCGCTAGCTTTGAAGAGGCAAGTGTAGGGTAGAAATCATCTAGCACTGTTCTAAGCTCTTTTTGTTCTGCTATTTTATTTAGGTCAGTCTTAAAACCATCCCTTGTTAGATATACTTTGCTCTCATGTATGAAGCGGTTCTCATATTCGCCGAATTTCCCACCTCTTATTAACCAGATTGACATAATTGATCCTCTTAATAATTATTTATTTCAATTATAAACTAATTTAACACAAATCTTATTTAGATATATGATAATTAATTTACATAAAAATTTTGGTTACTATTAGTTGTTGGCCAGTGATTCATACATATCCCATATTGGTAAGAATATAGATAACGCCAATACAAGAATCATTGCACCCATTATAACGGTAATGATCGGTTCAAGTGTAGACGTAAGTGTGCGTACTCTTGTTTGGGTTTCATTATCTACCATTACCGCAATCTCAGCGAGCATATCATCTAACGACGCAGCTTCTTCTCCAACTTGTATCATTTTTATCATCTGCGCTTCAAATATATCAGATCCATATTTATCAAGGGACTTTGCAATCTTGTGACCCAGTCCAACATCCGTTTTGGTGTTGGTTAGTTTATGTTTCACATAGCTATTGCCTGTACTTCTTGATGATATAGTTAGAGACTCTAGTATAGGAACACCGGTTCGGTTTAGGGTTTCTAATACGTGACAGAATCTTGATATAGCCATGTTCTTAAATATTTTTCCAAAGACAGGCGCCGAGATCTTAAATCGATCCCAAAGAACGGCTCCTTTTTCTGTTCGTTTTAATTGAAAGAAGGCAGCAACTAATAAGACAACTCCTCCTAATAAAAACCCTGAATAACTTTGTAAGAATTGGTCAATTCCAAGCAATATTCTTGTTGGTAGAGGGAGTTCAATTCCTGTTTGTGTAAATAAGACAGAGAATCTTGGTAAAATGAATGCGACAGCATAAAAACCAACTGTAATAGTAATCCCTATTACGATCATAGGATATCGTATTGCTTGTTTAATTCCATTTCTTAGTTGAAGGTCATAGCTAATGAAATCAGCTAATTTAAATAAAACTGTCTCTAAAACACCTGAGCTTTCCCCTGCTCTTATAATATTGATGTACATAGTATCAAAAACTTTTGGATGTTTTTCAATAGCGCCAGATAGGGTTGATCCAGCAGAAATATCTTCGATAATTTTTTCAATTGTTTTATTTAATAATGGGTTGATGGTTTTTGAAAGCATTGACTCTAGAGCGTCTACCAGTGGGACACCCGCTTTTAGCATGACAGAGAGTTGTCTTGAAAAGTTATATATAGAGTCAGGGGGGACGCTATCAAAAACATTTATATCTAATTTTTCAAATACAGATACTTTTTTAACGCTAATTGATATTGGATCTAGACCCATTTTTTTAAGCTGGTCTTGAACCACTCTTTCTTCGAGCGCTTTTATTTCTCCTTTTACAACGCCAGAGTTTTTATCTCTGGCAATGTAGGAAAATATTTCAACTGTATTGCTACTCTTTGCCCCGGAGGCCATACTGCTCTAGCTTTCTATAAAGTGTCATGCGACTAATTCCAAGTTCTTCAGCGGTTGTGGTCATGTTCCACTTATTTCTTTCGACACTTGCTTTGATTGCTTCCATTTCAATTTCTTTAAGTGTTGCAACTCTCGTTGGTGCTTCTATCGGGACCAACTCTTTTTGTATTGTTGTTTGAGGTTCTTCACTTGGAGTCTCTTGTACTGTCCCAATTTCATCTGTCTTAATTGATTCCTCAATCGCGGTCTCTTTTTCATCTAAGACCGAACGAAGGTCTTCCTCAGTTAGATATTTATTATTACATATTAATAGTGCTCTTTCTAGCGTGTTTTCAAGCTCTCTCACATTACCTGGCCATGAATAATCTATTAAGCGATCAATTGCTCTTGGGCCGATATAGGAAACGTTTAGATTATGTTTTTTCTTTAATGTTTTAAAAATAGCATATGTCAAAAGAGGAATGTCAACCTTTCTCTCTCTGAGAGGCGGAAGCGTTACTGGGAAAACATTAATACGGTGAAAAAGGTCCTCTCTAAATTGTCCCTCTTTAATTTTTACATTAAGATCTTGGTTTGTTGCTGAGATTACTCGCACGTCTACCGTATGTGTTTCAGCGCCACCAACTCTTTCAATCTCTCCGCTTTCTAGCACTCTTAATATTTTTGCTTGAAGAGATGAGCTCATATCACCTATTTCATCTAGAAAGATTGTCCCTCCATTTGCAATCAAAAATTTTCCATCCTTTCTCTCATCTGCTCCGGTAAAAGAGCCTTTTTCATGGCCAAAGAGTTCACTTTCTAATAACTCAGATGGAATAGCGGGGCAGTTTACAGAGATAAGTGGTTTTTTATTTCGTTTACTGGTATCATGCATGAACTTTGCTGTTAAGTTTTTTCCTGTACCACTTTCACCATAGAGGATGGTAATCACATCTTTTTCTTGAATTTGAAGCAGTAAAGTATAGATTTTTTGCATTGAGTCTGAAACACCAAGGATAGTTCCCAGTCCATGTGAATTTATTTGTAGACGGTGGTTTTTAGTTAGCGCTCTGCTAAAACCAATAAAAGTACCGCAGCTATCTAGGAGTTCATTAAAATGTTCCACTGAAGATCCTTTTGGCTCAAACCACCCAGAAAGGCCATTCTCAAAATCGGTCAATATTTCAGTCCTTCTTTTATCAGAACGAACGATTGAAATGATTGGAGTCTTGCTATAGTGCTCTAATTGTTTTATCAGGTTACTAGGATCCATTAGTGGTAGTTGATCTTCAATAATAACAGCGCTATATTTATTTTCACTATCTGAGAGTGCGTTGAGAGCGATCATTCCATTTTGTACTGCATCAATCTTTTTATCAGACTCCATTAGCATCTGTTTTATATCATATGAGTCACCTACGTATAAAATTGTGTCCATCATATTAATTTTCTGATCCTAATGTCTCTAATATTTCTTGAAGGGATGTGTCTCCGCGTTGTGCTTTTATAAGGCCGTCATGTATTAATGAAAACATTCCAGCTTCAATAGCTTTTTGGCGGATGACATGACCCGGTTGTTGCGCCATCACGAGGTCTGCTATATCATTGTTCATTCGTATTAACTCAAACAGTCCTACCCTTCCTTGATATCCTGTATTTCTGCACGATAGACATCCTACGGCACGGTAGAATTCCATGGCCTCATCTACCTCAAGGCCAAACCTTGTTAATTCTGAGGGCTCGACCATATGCTTTTCTCTGCACTCTTTACATAATTTTCTAACAAGTCTCTGTGCTAATATGCCTTTTACTGTTGATGTAATAAGGAAAGGCTCCATGCCCCAGTTTAGAAGTCTTGTGAATCCAGCTGCTGAGTCGTTTGTGTGTATCGTGCTAAACACAAGGTGACCAGTAAGCGCTGCCCTTATAGCCAGCTCTACGGTTTCCTCATCGCGGACCTCTCCAACCATGATAATATCAGGGTCTTGTCTAAGTATAGCCCTTAATGCAGATGCAAAAGTAACGCCTGACCGCCTATTGACCTGGGCTTGATTTATATTATCTAGGTCAAATTCGATTGGGTCTTCAATTGTAACGATATTAACATCGGGATTATCCATTTTATTTAATGTAGAATAAAGGGTAGTTGTTTTTCCACTTCCTGTAGGCCCAGATACTAGTATGATTCCTTCGCCTCCAATTAACATATCATCAAATTTTTCAAGTATATCTTTTTCAAACCCTAGGCCATCAAGGTCGTGCATTGCATCAGATATGTTTAAAAGTCTGAGCACAGATTTTTCACCATAAAGAGTAGGATAAGTTGAAACACGTAGGTCAAGCCTGTCGTCATTCATCTCGAATAAGATTCTACCATCTTGTGGCCTTCTTGATTCAGCAATATCCATATTACCCATAATTTTAATTCTGGATGTTAATGGAGTGGCAATGGAGACAGGGAGTGTTTGAAAGTCAACGAGTTTACCATCAATTCTAAATCGGACCCTTATGTCTGTCTCTCTAGGTTCAATGTGTATATCACTTGCTCTGTACTTTGCACTGTTTTCAATAATATTATCTACTAGTTGGACTATCCTTGTATCATCAATTTCTTCAGCATTCATGCCTTCATCATCAAATGAGGTTAGTGTAGACATTCCATAGTAAATATCAATGGCTGACTGCAATTCATTAGCGGTAACGATCAACGGTTCCGCTTTTAGACCTGATGCATTTCTTGCTGCGTTGATTGGATCTGAGTCTATTGGGTCGACAATTGCGACACTAAGAGTATTATTAAGCTTGAAAACTGGAAGGACGTTATACTCTCTTACAATTCTTTCTGGGATCATTCCTAAAACAGATTTATCCACATCAAAATGTCCTAGTTCTACTGTAGGTATATGTAGTTGTTGACTCAGAAACCGGTTTCGTGTTTTTTCATCAATTAGACCTGCGCTTATTAAAACTTCTCCAATATATCCACTGTTTGCTTCTTTAGATTGTTTTAGTAGAGCTTGCTCAAGTTGCTCAGGCTCTAAGATACCTGCTTCAATTAAAAGTAAACCAATATTTTTTTTGCGGGTAATAGCCATTAAAAGAAATACTCTCCGTTCCACATTTTTGTAAAGTACCAATTAATAATATGGTTCCCGCCGCCCACTGTTTTTGTTAGGATTGTTAGTAATGTACCTGCTGAAATAGAAGGGCCGAAAGGAATCATATGATCCTCACCAACTTCTTTTGCTAATAGAAGAATAATGCTCATTATCGCAGCAAAGATAAAACTTAAAAAGAGAGCTAAAAGAGATAGCTCTACCCCTAAAAAAGATCCAAGAACAAGCCCCAGTTTAACATCACCAAATCCAAGAGCTTCTTTTTTAAAGACCCAAGTTCCTATTAATCCCATAATAAATAGTGTACCTCCAAATGCAAAAACCCCATAGAGGCCTTGTAAAATTGTTATTGGTAGTAATTTTAAGGAGTGAGCAACAATAGATATAATGAAACCAAAAATGATAAAACCATTTGGTATGATAAAATGGTCAATATCTATAAATGTGATTGCAATAAGCATGTAACATAATAGGACAATAACAATAAATTCATATGATGGACCGTATATGCTCAGTAGCATTATTGTCATCAGGCCACATATTAGTTCAATGAGGGGATATCTAATGCTAATCGGAGCTTTACAATTTCTACATTTACCTAGAAGAATTATATAGCTAATTAAAGGGATATTATCGTACCAAGTAATTTGAGTATTACAGCCAGTGCATTTTGATCTTGGTTTGACAATAGATTTATTATTCGGGAGTCTATATATAATTACATTCAAGAAACTCCCAACAGCTAGGCCTATGACCAATGAATACGCCTGTATGAATGGGTATAGATCATTGATCATTAGTTATCTCCTCTTTTGTTTCTTGTTCTTTATCTTGTTTAATAAGTTCAATAACATCTTTTAATTGAAAAGGTTTTTCAAGCATTTTATCTGCACCGCTTTGATTAAACATTTTATCAATTGTTGGGCCAGAGGAGTTGCTCATAATAATTATTTTTGTATCTTGATGTCTGTCATCAGATTTTATCAATTTAGATAGCTTGAAACCGCTTACGTAAGGTAGTAGATCATTCGCAATAATCACATTAGGCCCCTCGTTTCGTGCTCGAACGTAGCCATCATAGCCATCAGGTGCGGTGATGACCAGATAGCCACTATCTTTTAGACCACTAGCTATATGGTCGATAGATTGCTCATCGCTATCAACAATAAGTATTGGTTGCGGCAATGACTCAGACATAATTACCTAACTCTTTTATATTTTAATGTTATGTTTGCGCACAATATATAATATTGTGCTGCTTACCTCGATTACCCGGAATATAATAACAAAATTATACACAACAACAATAAAATGTATCATTTTATTACAACTACAAATTTTTAATTTTTTATAATTGTTTCATTATGTTACATAAAATGGAATAATATTTAATTAATGTTAATAAATAGATATTAAGTTTTCTTTATTTTTATGATTTTTATTATTAGGTAAATAAATTTATGTAATAATTATTATGTCTATATTTTCTAATCATCCTCCCTCTTTCAAAAAATTTGAGATAAAAAAAATAGTATATGATATATTTGGATTTTCTGTATATGTAAAAAATCTTGATAGCGACCGAGACCAAAATTTTTATTTATATACTAGTTCAAATGAGGAATTTGTTTTAAAAATTTATAATCCAAACGAATCTATTGATGTAATTGATCTGCAATCAAATGTGTTGGATCATTTTCAGAATAATCAATCCCAATTAATAACGGTGCCAAAAATAATTAACACTATTAGTGGTGAAAAAGTAGGTAGAATTAAAAAAAATAATTTAGAATATTGTTTACGATTGGTTTCTTATGTTAGGGGCTCTCAATTAAAAGATGTTGATCAGGGACTTGTGTCATACTATGATTTAGGATCTTTTATTGGTGAACTCTATAAGGTTTTAGATTCATTTTCTGATCCGAATGCAAAAAGGGAAATTCCTTGGGATATAAGTAATATTGAATTTCTTAAAAACAGATTAACTATATTTAGTGATAGCAAAAAAAAGTTAATCATTTCTTATTTTAATAAGTTATACGAAGATAAAATAGTGTCCAATAATAATGTATTACCCAAGAGTATAATACATAATGACTGCAATGATCATAACATTATTGTGAAAAATAATAATACAATATATGGCATAATTGATTTTGGTGATATGGTTTATAGCTATACTGTTGCTGAACCAGCTGTTGCTATTGCATATGCGGTTCTTGGTAAAAAAAAACCGCTTGAGGTTGCAGGCCAAATATTGAAAGGATATTGTAGGATTAATTTTTTATCAGAGTATGAATTAAAATCAATTATTTATCTTATTTGCATAAGGCTTTGTATTTCTGTAACAATGGCAGAATATAGAAGTAATTTGTTTCCTGATAATAAATACCTAATGGTTTCCAATCTAGATGCATGGAATTTTTTAACTTTTATGCATAAAGAAGATTTAGATGAATGGTCAAATAATTTGGTTCAGTATGTTAGATAATAATGATATCATAAAAAGAAGAAAAAAATATTTAGCCCCTTCTTTTAGTCTTTCATACGATGATCCGCTGCACATTGTTCACGGGAGAGGGCAATATTTATATGATAGCGATGGGAAGGAATATTTAGATGCTGTTAATAATATTTCTCATGTTGGGCATTGCCATCCTAAAGTTGTAGAGGCTGCAAATAAACAAAATCAAAAACTAAATACAAATACAAGATATTTACATGATTCTATTTTAGAATATGCTCAAAGTCTATCACAAACATTGCCGGATGGACTTGGAGTGTGCTATTTTACTAATTCTGGTAGTGAGTCAAATGATCTAGCGCTTCGTATTGCTCGATTATATAGTGAAAGCTATGAATCAATTGTAGTGTCGGGAGCTTACCACGGTCACACTTCATCCTTAATAGAAATTAGTCCATATAAATTTTTGGGTCCTGGGGGAGTAGGTAAGTCAAATTTTGTTCATGTAATACCGACGCCGGATAGTTTTAGAGGTGAGCATCAATTGAGCAACGACACTTTAGAAGCTTATTATATTGATATATTAATAGACTCTGTTAATAAGATAAAACAAAAAGGGAAAAAGTTGGCTTTTTTCATGATTGAGCCCATAATGGGTTGCGGTGGTCAAATCATTATTCCACCTTTATTTATGCAAGAAGCTTTTAAAGTTGTAAAAAATGCAGGTGGGTTATTTATAGTTGATGAGGTACAAATTGGTCTTGGTAGAGTTGGGACTCATTTTTGGGGTTTTGAAATGAGCGGCATTATACCTGATATTATTACTATCGGGAAGTCAATAGGAAATGGTCACCCTCTTTCAGTTGTTATAACAAAAAAACATATTGCTGAATCATTTAATAATGGGATGGAATATTTTAATTCTTTTGGAGGCAATCCAGTTTCCTGTAAAATAGGTCAAGCAGTGTTAAATATTATCAATGAAGAGAAGCTTCAAAAGAATGCATATAAAACAGGCACGTATTTATTAGAAGGTTTGAAAGTTTTAAAAGGTAAATATAATATTATAGGAGATGTTAGAGGCAGAGGCCTTTTTATAGGTATAGAATTAATTAATAACTATGAGAAAATGACTCCTGCTTCTTTTGAGGCAAATATTGTAGTAAATCAATTAAAGCAAAAAGGTGTATTAATTAGCTCTGATGGGCCAGATCAAAATGTTTTAAAAATTAAACCTCCTCTTGTATTTAATAAAAATAATGCAGATTATTTTCTCGAAGCTTTTGAATATGTTCTGTCAGACAATAAATTTAAGGTTTAAGAATGAATAAGCAGATTCTATCGATAATCGGTATTTTAATTTTAGTTGGAGGGTTAATATTTATTAATAATAATAAAAAAGTATTGATATATGATTGGGAGAATCAGTCAATATATAAGGTTAATAGGCAAGAGCCTGTTGCTCATTTTTTTCCGTATGAATCTGAAAGATATGCACTAATTGGGAATCCTGAGAAATCTAAATTTTTTATTTCGTTGAATGGAGAATGGGACTTTTATTTTTCAAAAAATCCAAATGAGCGACCAAAAGAATTTTATAGGTCAGATTTTGATATATCTGATTGGAAGACGATCGATGTCCCTGGGCATTGGGAATTGCAGGGTTGGTCTCAACCTATTTATTTAGATGAGGAATATCCCTTCCCACCAGATCCTCCCAATATTCCTATTCTAAATAATGAGGTAGGGTCTTACCGCAGATCATTTCAATATCCAGCTTATTGGAGAGGTCGAGATGTCTTCATTCATTTTTCCGGAGTAAGGTCTGCTTTTTACTGTTGGGTGAATGGTGAAAAAGTTGGTTATAGTCAAGGTTCTAAAACTCCCGCTGAGTTTAATATTACCCCTTATTTAAAAAATGGAACAAATCATATATCTGTTGAGGTCTATAGATATTCTGATGGAAGTTATTTAGAAGGCCAAGATACTTGGCGACTTAGCGGCATTGAGAGAGATGTATATATTTATTCTGTTCCTAAGACGAGGGTATCAGATTTTTTTGTACAGTCAGGTTTGGATTCTTTGTATAAAAATGGAAAGTTTAAACTTGGCGTAGACCTGATTAGTGGTGAATCAAATACAGGAAAACATGTTGTCAGAGTTCGACTATCTGAAATTGGTGGGGAAGTAGAAACTGTTTATGATTCTTTATATAAAGTGAAAATTGATAGTTCGCAAACAGTTTGGTTTGAAAAAAGTATAAAAAATGTAATGAAGTGGAATGCAGAAGAACCAAATCTTTACCAATTACATATAAATCTTTCGGACCCATTTGGCAAAATACTTCAAAGCTTTACTCAAAAAGTCGGTTTTAGACAAATAGAGATAGCAGATGGAAATTTGAAAGTAAACGGTAAGGTTATTACACTCAGGGGGGTGAACAGACATGAGTGGGATCCTTTAAAA